>Ga0180437_10001380_pt1 | contig 41852 bp, 71 predicted proteins | sample SS_ome_4_FD_132410 | JGI IMG/M metagenome (GOLD analysis project Ga0180437, IMG submission 132410) | Hypersaline lake sediment archaeal communities from the Salton Sea, California, USA - SS_3_D_1 metaG | ecosystem: Environmental > Aquatic > Non-marine Saline and Alkaline > Hypersaline >...
AATGCCATGAGTCGTCAGATTGAGATTGCTTTGCGGAACAAAATGGTGCCCTACAAGGTTGTGGGGTCATTAAGTTTCTTTGACCGCAAAGAGATTCGTGATGTGATGGCTTATTTGAAGTTTTTCGTCAACCATGACGATTCTATTTCCTTTTCTCGCATTGCCAACTCCCCTAAAAGGAATCTTGGACCTGTGACGGTTGGGAAGGTTGAAAAAGCTGCCTTTGATAACAACGTAACGATCCTTGATGTTTTGAGGGATTTTGGGCAGTATACAGGACTTCCGGGCAAACGTGCGGCAGCAGAAGCAACTAAATTGGCAGACATTCTATTGTCAGTTGACCAAACGATGCATCCCCACACAATTGCACACCACATTCTTGAAGATACTGGCTATTTGAAGATGTGTGAAGATATGGATGTTAAGGATGAGACTTTCCGGCATGAGAATGTTATGGAATTTCTCACCATGATGAAAGATTATTCTGATAAAGCCATGCGTCCAACGATGTCTGGTTTTCTTCAGAAGGTAACGTTGATGATGGATCAGGACCAGATAACAGATAATAATGTAGTAAATATGATGACCATCCATGCCGCTAAGGGATTGGAATTTCCAGTGGTGTTTGTAATGGGTGTAGAAGAAAACATCCTGCCACATTCTCGGTCGATAAACGATGGTGATTTAGAAGAGGAAAGACGACTTTGTTTTGTTGCTATGACCAGAGCGGAGAAAGAATTATTTCTTACCCGCGCTGAGACACGTGTAAAATTTAACAATTCTGTGAGCAATCCTCCCTCAAGATTCTTATATGAGGCGCAGTTGTTGGAAAGAGAGGAAGAATAATGGAAAAAAAAGCACTCGTGACCGGCGCAACCGGACAAGACGGGTCTTATCTTGTTGAGTTATTGCTGGAGAAAGGTTATACTGTATCTGCGTTGGATCGACGTAAATCGGTCCCCAACGACATAAACATCGCCCACGTTGGGGACAAAGTAAAGATGGAAATGGGCGATATTAACGATGCCGCCAGTATCAGTCGCCTTGTTTCAGAAGGGTTTGATGAAATCTACCATCTTGCGGCGCAATCGGATGTGGGCATTTCTTTCACGCAGCCTTATTTTACTTTTACAAACAATTCCGTCAGCACTTTGTCCTTCCTTGAAAACATACGTGTTCATTCACCTGAGACGAAATTCTATTTTGCTGGAACATCAGAAATGTATGGTGGTCTGCAAAAAGAGCCTTACAGTGAAACCAGTCCTTTTCACCCAAGAAGCCCCTATGGTGTTTCCAAATTGGCTGGATACTGGCTTGTGCGGAACTATCGGGAAGCGTATGGATTGAAGTGCTGTTCAGGCATCCTTTTTAATCACGAATCGGAACGTCGTGGTGGTAACTTTGTCACTAAAAAGATCTGTGATTGGGTGAGAGGTCTTCAGGATTACTTAAAAGCCTCTTTTGGCACGAAGCCCTTCAGTTATGAGGTTGCTTTGAAAAGAATGCATGAGTACGTTCAGACGAACGGCAATCTTCGTCTAGGGAACCTTGAAGCCAGAAGAGACTGGGGCTATGCTCCTGATTATGTTGAAGGCATGTGGCGTATTCTGAACCAGAATGAAATCAAAGGAAAGCCTGAAGATCACCCGATGGAGGATTATGTTCTCGGAACAGGGATCGCTCGGAGTGTCCGTGAATTTGTGGAAATCGCTTTTCAAGAAGCGTTGGATGTGAAAATAGAGTGGAAAAAAATCGGAGAAATTACAACTGCAGAAGGAGGAAATAAGAAGTATCAAAAAGAAGTCGGCTGCGTGAAAGGCGGCAACGTTTGTGACGTTGTCTTGGTGGAAATAGATGAAGAATTCTACCGTCCGTCTGAAGTAAATGTCCTTATTGCAGATCCGACAAAAGTAAAAAGAGATTTACGCTGGAACCCCAAGCACAGTTTTAACGACTTAGTCAAGAGGATGTTGAGATTGGAAGTGGGCAAGTAAATAAAACGTTTAAGTTAAACCAGAAAATAAAACCCTAAGTCCTTTCTACGTCAAAACATCTGATCTTCCCTAATAACTTCTTTTACGGAGAGGTCGGATACCGATGTCAGAAAACGAAAAAACTACCTACAAACACAAAGAGGTTGAAAAGGCGACACTCGAATACTTTAATGATGACAAACTAGCCACATCGACGTGGATTGACAAGTATTCGATGCGCGATAACGACGGTGAGTTGCTGGAAAAAACGCCTGCAGATATGCACCGTCGTATGGCAACGGAATTTGCCAGAATTGAAAAAAAGTATGACAGAAAGAACAAAGACAAACAATTACGTGGGCTTTCAGACCACGGCAAAAAGAGAGAGCCATTAACAGAAGAAAGACTCTTTGAGCTTTTTGACAACTTCCGATACATTATCCCTCAAGGGAGCGTGATGCAATGTCTCGGAAATCCTCACTTCATTGGAAGCTTAAGCAACTGTGTTGTTGCTTCCTCTACCCTTGACAGTTACGGCGGTATCTGTTACACCGACCAACAATTAGCCCACCTGTTTAAAAGACGGTGTGGAGCAGGCATTGATATATCACAACTGCGTCCGTCTGGTATCAGTGTGTCGAATGCCGCTGGAAGCACCACTGGCGCTGTGTCTTTTATGCAGCGTTTCTCCAATACTACTCGTGAGGTAGCCCAACATGGACGGAGAGGCGCGTTGATGATCTCGTTGGATGTTCGGCATCCTGAAGCAGAACAGTTTGCCTTAATCAAGCAGGATCTTTCCCAAGTCACCGGAGCCAATATCAGTTTGAAGCTGTCTGATGAGTTTATGACTGCAGTGGTTGAAAACAAAAAGTATGAGCATCGTTTCCCGATTGATGCTGAAGAGCCTAAGTTTACGAAAGAAGTAAAAGCGAGAGAGCTTTGGAATACGATTGTCCAGTGCGCTTGGAAGACAGCAGAACCGGGAATCATGTTCTGGGATCGTCATCATTTCTATTCGCCGTCTTCGATTTACGAACAATATAAGAATGTTTCGACGAATCCTTGCGGGGAAGTGCCCATGGGTTTTAACGATAGTTGCCGTTTGACTGCCATTAATCTCTTCTCGTTTGTTGAAAATCCCTACACCAATCAGGCTCGATTTGACTACGACAAGTTCTTTGAGGTAGTGTATGACGCTCAAAGGGTCATGGACAACCTTGTTGACCTTGAGCTTGAAGCGGTCGAGAAGATTATAGACAAAGTGAAGTCTGATCCAGAACCTGATCATATTAAGTTTGTGGAAATGGACACATGGAAAAAGCTGTACAAAACGGGTGAAGAAGGTCGGCGTACCGGACTTGGCTTCACGGCACTCGCTGATACTCTAGCTGCTCTCGGCTTGAAGTTCGATTCAGATGAAGCGTTGCGGAAAACAAAAAGAATCATGAAAGTGAAATGCAATGCTGAATTTGAAAGCTCAATTGATATGGCAATCGAACGCGGTAAATTCGTTGGGCACGACTGCAAGACCGAAGAAAAGTCAGAGTTTGTGAAGATGCTCAAACGGGAAATGCCTGAACTTCATGACAGGATGTGCCGTTATGGTCGCAGGAACATATCTATTAGTACGGTTGCTCCGACCGGATCCGTTTCACTTCTTTGTCGTACCAGTTCTGGTATCGAGCCTGTCTATGAATTGTCTTACAAACGGCGTAAAAAGGTCAATCCTAACGACAAAAACGCCCAAGTGGATTTCATTGATGATTCTGGTGATAAATGGCAGGAGTTTGAAGTTTTCCATCCCAAGATTCACACGTGGATGGAAGTTACCGGCGAAACAGATATCAAGAAAAGTCCTTATTGGGGTTCTGCTGCGATGGACATTGACTGGAAGAAACGTGTCGCTCTCCAGAGCGTGATTCAGCATTATGTCACTCACAGTATTTCATCCACCATCAACCTGCCATCTGATGTCTCTCCTGACGTTGTCAGTAAGATTTACATTGAAGCATGGAAGCAAGGGCTGAAAGGCATCACCGTCTATCGTGATGGCGCACGATCTGGTGTCTTGGTTTCAGATGACACCAAAGATGAATGTGACTTCAAAGAAACGAACGCGCCTCGCAGACCAAAACGTCTGGATACCGAAGTTCTTCGTTTCAATAATAACAAAGAGAAATGGATTTGTCTGGTTGGACTTTATAAGGGTCATCCTTATGAAGTCTTTACCGGTAAGTCTGAGAACTTTGTTGTCCCGAATTGGGTTGAACGCGGTGAAATCGTTCGTGAAAAAGAAAACGGATCCTCTCGGTATGACTTTGTTTATCAGGAAAAAAATGGTGCTGAAGTTGTAGTAGAGGGCCTTTCTTCATCTTTTAATCCCGAATTCTGGAATTATGCAAAGCTGATTTCGGGCGTCTTACGTCACGGTATGCCGCTTCCGTATGTGATCGACCTGATTGGTAACTTGAATTTGGGTGCAGATCACCTGAACACTTGGAAGGCAGGTGTCGCTAGAATGATTAAGAAGTTCATTCCGGATGGCACCAAAGCAAAAGATAGAGTATGTCCGAAATGTGGGGATCCTGACGGTCTGGTTTACAAAGAAGGCTGTCTTGAATGCAAATCTTGCGGAAAAGGAAAATGCGGATGAAAGAAAAATGGCATAAACGATTTTTGAAAGTTGTTAATGAAGTTGCGTCATGGAGCAAGGATCGTAACTCTAAAATGGGTTCCATGATTATGACTCCAGATCGTATCCCTCGTTCTTATGGCTATAATGGCTTTCCTCGGAATATAGATGATGATGTGGACGAACGCCATGGTAGACCTCAGAAATACAAATATTTCGAGCATTCCGAAAGAAATGCTATTTATAATTGTGCCAGAGAGGGTACTCCGACAAAGGGATGTTATATGTATATTGCGTATGCTCCCTGTTCGGATTGTGCTCGTGGAATCATTCAGGCGGGAATAACAAAAATCTTTATTCCTAAAGATGCCAAGATCGATAATACGTCTAAATGGGAAGAGGATTGGAAGTATTCCAAAGAGATGCTGGACGAAGCTGGCGTTGAAATCCATTACATTGACATGGAGGAAGAGGAAGATGATTAATGTTAGAGATGGCGACCCTGAAGGCATCCCTATTTCGTATGTTGGGGTAAAATGCCAGAAGATGTACGAAGACGCCCAACTGCCTGTTTTTGGGCATGAAGACGATGCCTGTGCTGACTTGATTGCTTATACTCATGTCTGCCTGCATCCCGGCGAACAGCATCTGGTTCATACCGGCATCAAAATGGCAATCCCCAAGGGATATGAGGGATTGGTGCGTCCTCGTTCTGGATTGGCGCTGAAGAACCGTATTACGATTACCAACACACCCGGCACCATTGACGCCAATTACAGGGGCGAAATTTGCGTTATTATGGCGAATGAGAGCAATGAGGTGTTCCATGTCGGCAAAGGCGACAGGATCGCTCAGATTGCCATCAGAAAGGTCCCTAACGTCAGATTCGAGCATGTAGCCGATCTGGAAGATACCGACCGTGGTGAAGGCGGATTTGGCTCTACGGGGGTGTAAAATGGCTCAATTTCACTGTAAAACATTTGATTGCGCCAATAATCAGAACGGCTGCAGGCTGCCGCAAGTGATGATTATACGCAGTAAATGTATGAGTTTTAAGGCACAACCGAAGAAAAAACCTCCTGCTTCTGGTCAGAGGGTGAATCCTCGACTGTTTAAAAGAGGGGGTTGTACGTCTTGTGGACAGCGAAAAAAATAATCGATTTTTTGGAATTTTCTCCAAAAACTTAGTATAATAGGTCTTATGTAGGAGTTTACAATGGCTGATGCTACTTATGTTGTGTTACATGAAGCTGAAGATTTGGCTGAACAGATTTGTCGGAAGTATCCTGAAGAACTCTGTGAAGTTGAACTTGAAACTGTTGGTATCGTTGCTATTGAAGGGAAAGATCGTCCGGAACGGTCAAATAAACTGGCAACGATCAAAACAATCAAGCCGCCAGTGAGTTTATATACTGGTGGGAAAACAAATATTATCGAAATCTATATGTCCGATTGGGAAGAATGGACGACTGCTCAACGGAATATGGTTTTGTTTCATGAACTTTATCATATCACGTCTGAAAACAAACAACGTAAACACGATCTTGAAGACTTCGTGATTATTGTTCGTAAGTTCGGCGTTGATTACTTTGGCAATCCCGACCTTGTTGACATCTTGTCAGAGGATGTGGATTGGAGCGTCTACGGATGAAAAGACGAAAATTCCTGAAACTGGCTGGTTGTGCTTCTGCATTTGGCGTTATGGGATTGGCAATTCCTACAGTGGATGCTTCTGAACAGCATCCTGATTGGAGCGCCATTAACAAGATATCTTTGCCTAGACGTTGTTTGATGTATGACCAGATAGGTTCGGGTGTCGTTCCTCTTTATACCGCTGGAGAAGGTAGTGAGAGAGCGGTTACTATGGAAGGCGTTGTTCGCAAAAACAAAGAAGGGAATGTTATTATCCCTGTTTCGTCCATTCGTAAGCAAAAAACGCATACTATCATTGCAGAGGAAAATAAACTTTTCCTTCAGATGCTAGATACGGCGTTAGATTATGGCAATATAAGAATCAATTACCCTTGCGACATCCTTGGTCGTCAGGCTCTTTCAGAATTGTTTAAGACTGTAGAAAAGCATGATCTTGTGGTTGCTCGTCTTTTATGCAATGAGAAAACACTTAAACATTTGGAAAAAGAGTCTCTTCTCTTGGATTACGAAAAATCAGACACCAGAAAAGAATATTTGTGGGGAGCGGATATCGTGGTATCCGAATCTGTACCGAATGGAAAAATATACGCTCTTGCCGCAGAGGAGTATCTTGGAATCTTCGTAGACTATTTCTACGAAGGCGGCGGCAAAAGAAATGATCCGTATTATCTTCGGAATCACGGAATGTTGGTTGCCGATTGTCATTCTGTCGCTGAGTTAACATATTTGGGGTGAAAGTAAATGGCTTATCAGGTATTATATCAAAAGTACCGCCCAAGGAATCTTGAACAATTGTGCGGTCAGGAACATATTACGCAGACACTCCGGAATTCTATCAAGAATGATAGAGTTGCGAATGCGTATTTGTTCACCGGTATTCATGGCACCGGTAAAACGAGTACAGCCAGAGTCCTCGCCTGCATGTTGAACTGTGAGAATGGACCTACAGATCAACCGTGTGGGAAATGCATGAATTGCTTGAAGATTCATGCCGGTAAAGCAGCTGATGTGATCGAAATTGATGCTGCTTCGAATCGTGGTATTGACAATATGCGTGCATTGAGAGACAAGGCTCGTTATGCGCCTTCTGAAATGCGGCATAAGATTTTCATAGTGGACGAAGCCCATCAGTTGACTACAGAGGCTTCTAATGCCCTCCTGAAGACTTTGGAAGAACCACCTCCGAATCTTCATTTTTGTTTATGTACGACAGAACCACGCGCAATCATTGGCACCATTAAGTCACGGTGTCAGCACTTTGCAGTAAAATCGATTCCCCAGAAAAAGATATTTCAGCATCTAGTTCCTATCGTTAAACAGGAGAATATCAGCATAGGACGGGATGCGCTTAAGATGATTGTAAAGATTGCGGATGGTTCAATGCGGAACGCTCTGCGTTCCCTCGAAAGCGTTTGGAACTTTAGCGGCGACGATGAAATTACGACGGAAGCGGTGAGCAACGTCCTCGGCGTAGCGGATACGAAGAAAGCTTACGAACTCACGGATTGCATTGTTCGGAAAAAGGTATCGGAAGGCGTCAGACTGATTAACGATCTTGCGGTAAACGGAATCGATCTCTCGGCGTTTTTGTTAGACCTTACGAACCACTTTAGGGATTTGGTTATCCTTGGTTCATCAGAGAATGACAGTCTCTTAGACGCTAGTGAAGAAGAATTAGCCCTGCTGCAAGAGCAAGTCAGAGGAATTCATGCTGGTCAAGCGATCAGGATCTTCGGATTTTTTGAATCCGCCTACAAGGGGGCTGACATTAATCTGCCAGTCCAAAATATTCTTGAGATATGCTTCTTGCGTTCGGTTTACTTCTTTCACAGTCAGAAGGAGTCTTAGAGACAAGCCCAGAAAGCCATAATAACATATGTCTCGACCCAAGAAGAAAAAGGGAAGAGGCAAACGCGGCGTAACTAGACTTGTTAATAGAGTAAAAAGAAAGAATGATCAAGAAGCATTTGATGCAATCTTGAAGTTATTTGACGAATTCGTTCATCATACTTCCTATAAGTTTTTCATTAAAGGGAGTGACGTAAACGATATCATTCAAGAGTGTTACATCGCCTTGCGGTATAAGGCTATCCCCGATTATGATTCAAGTAAAGGGGATTTTGTCAGTTTTGGCAGGATGTGCATCAAGCGCCATATCATTACGCAATTAAAAAGCGGAAATAAAAAGAGAAACACAGCACTTAATTCCGCTTTGTCTCTTGATAACGTTGCCTGCGATACCGGTGACGAAGAAGGTGTGAAGTTAATTTCTTATCTTAAAGATAAGAAAGATACGCCTTTTAATGACATCATTAAAGAGGAGACCAGAGCGTTACTTTTTGAGAGGCTGCTCGAAGAGTTGACGGATCTGGAAAAAAGGGTTTTCAGACTGTTTTGTCAAAAAATGACATATTCAGACATTGCACGCAAATTACGTGTAGAGGGATTAAAACGTGCCAATGAAAAACTGGTGGATAATGCCATCGCTCGGATGAAGAAAAAAGCATTAGAAATTTACAAGAGATTTATCAATGATCCACACCAATTTTAATGGAGAAAATAGATGAGCGTTGAGTTCGCAATCAATGGAGGTTTGCTTCGCAGGACTCTTATGAGGCTGGAGTCAGTACGTGATAAGAGTGATTTTTCGGCAACCAACTTCTCTTTTTTCGGCTTTTATGTTAAAGAGAAGTCAATGGATATCTGCGCCCGAAAAGACGGGATCAGTGCCAAGATCAATATTGGGGCAAACGAAGACATCAGTATTTCAGAGGCTGGCAATTTTTCATTGTTTGGCAAAAACGTTTCAAAGCTTGTCAGTAAGTTTCCGGACGGACAGGTAACGGTCGTTGTCGATGAGGCAGATGATAACGCCATGAAAGAACTCGGTGATTCGCTCGGTGTCGAACTGAGTACAAACGCCATTGTGACTTTCTATCTACCTGATGCCTCCGGAAAAGCAACGAAAAACAGCAAGAACTCGTATACTCTGGTGGGGGATATGAGCAAGAACAATATCCCTTCACCGCCAGAAAAAGTCAAAGGGAAGACGGTTGAAATCAATATGGCTATCTTCAGCAGATTGTTGGAGAAGACTTCTTTCGCCGCTTCCTTCAATGAAAAAGAAAGTGACATCAACTTCAGGGCAGCCAGACTTGAATTCAGCAAGGATGGCGTTACCTTTGTGGCAACTGACGGCACATGCCTCGCTCTGTCTCAAGATAGGACAGAGAGCTATGAAGAGGCTATTTGTCAGTTGTATGCCAAAGAGTTGAATACGATTACTCAGATTGTAACGAGTAAAGATAAAAAACTCGTGATTACAATCGGTGACAGTAAGAGCATCTTCAAGTATGAGGATGTGGTTGTGAATGTTGATTCGGCTGGCAATATTGACAAATACGCCAATTACAAAATGTTCACTGACCGGAAGGATGAAGACGCTCAGGGTCTTTGCACCGTCAAGAAGACTGAGTTCGCAAAAGTTCTGGGGCGTATCGCGGAAACAACGGACTGTGATACCGTTTTTCATTTCTCCGACAAAGAATGTTATGTAAAGACAGAAGGTGGCGTTATTCGTTGTAATGAGGATCTGGGCGAAGCCATCACAGATTACAGTGGTGAGGATGGCGATTACATCTTTAATTACGAACATCTCAGCAACTCCGTTAAACTTGCGGAAGAAGAGGTATTCGCACTCCGGTTATTTGGATCTCTCAGCCCTGTTGAAGTTAAATTTAATGATGATTTGAAATTCATCATATTGCCGCTGAATGAATAATGAAATACAGTCAAATCAACATCCTTTGCGGTGACGCTGGCCTCGTTCAAGATATGATGGCAGAGTTGGTGAAAGAAGTTAACACTGACGAAGTACGTCATGTCGATAAAGAGAGCCACGATGAGAAGGCGGTAAACAGACTCCTGTTATCGCCTTCTATGTTTACTGCAAAACGCCTGATTATTATCAAGGATAAGGATCTTTTCAATTTCGAGAAGATCGCAAAGCGTATCCCTGAGAATAACATTGTCGTTATCAAAGACAGTATGAGGAAAGATGCGAAGCTCTATAAATATGTGGCTAAGAATGGGACTGTTTTCAATTTCGCGGAATTAAGTAAAGCCGAAATGAGAAAATGGGCGGCAGGATATCTTTCCAATAATAACCGTCAGATGCAGGATCAGGCTCTTAAAGCTCTTGTAGAGTATGGCCCTACCAATACAATGGGAATGCGGCAGGAGTTGGATAAGCTGATGGCTTATTCCGGCAAAAAGAAAATAACCATCGAGCATATGACGGCGGTTTGTCAGGCTGAAGTCGGTTTCAATACATGGGCTTTTGTCGATTCATTGACAGAGCGTAACTTTGTGCGCTCGATGAATGGTCTGAATTTACATTATGCCGAAGAGGGTAACGCCGGTTTGGATAAGTTGTTGGGATTGTTGACTTATCATTTCCGTATGCTTTTATTGGTTTTAGACCTGAAAGAACAGGAATGTGATGTGGCGGAAACGGCAAAATTCATCTCTTCTTTGAAAAAAAACAACTTGAAGAAGAAGGATTATCAGAAGTTTCTTACTCAGCCTGAAGAGCAACGGAAAGAACTTATTGGCAAATTCCCTTCATTATATAAGGAATGGGCAGTCAAGAAGGTTGTCATGGCGAATAAATATTTCAAGACCATGGAAGTGATTGAAGTCTTGTCGCTTCTTTATGATCTGTCTGTTCGCGCAAGAACAATGGGGAGAAGTGACTTCAAAAAGTGTATGACTTTTTTTATAATGAAAATTTGCAAGAAAGTCCCAATGGGAATTGCATCATGAAGAAAAAAAGGAATATGTTCTATACCGAAACTTTAGTGGGTAAACCAGATACCCCAAGAAACATAAAGGAAAAACCAATGGAGAATGCTTCACCGATTCATGGTTCAGATCCAGTACCTGCGCCAAAGAACGTCAGAATGGAAGAACCGGAAGTCCCTGAGAATGTCAGACTGGATGCGATCATGCATGTTTTGGACTCTGGGTCTGTGGATATGATGGAAAACCTTTGCAGACTGAGGATTATGTTCAAAACTGGGGCTGAAAAAGGCCAAATGCCTGATAGTGAATCAGTTAACCAAGAACTCCAGAAAGTCGTGGTCTGTTTTAATGAAATGACTGAGAAAATTGATAAATATGTCCAAGGTGTTGACTTACTTAAAGTTACGGGCGAAGAAAAGAAAAAAGACTCGGTTGTAAACAAGATTTTTTGAGAATTTCTACGAGATTCGCCATTTTTTACGTATAATAGGCAAAGTCAATTGGATTGTAGGCGAAAACAAAAGGAGAAAAGGAAATGCCGCAAAAAGAAATTGAAATCACCATTGAAGACGGTGGCAAGATGACCATCTTGAAAAAGGGGTTTGTCGGGGCACAGTGCAAGGAAGCCCTGAAGAATCTCGGAGACCTCGCGAAAATCATCGAGAGGAAGCCTACGAATGATATGAGGGCAACTCCTCAGAAGGTGCGTGAGCGTCAGTCGCTCTAAAAACAGAAAACAAAAACAAATTTCTCCAAGGAGCTTTACCCATGTCAGAATTGATTCAGTGCGATGTAGACATCAAAGATCAGGGAGTTCTGGTTGACTCTCTCGTTGAGGTTGGGGTGCCTCGGAACGCCATTGAGGTCTTCCCTCACGATAAACCGGGTCAGATGACCGGTTACGGGAGCAGGAAGCGTCAGGCGAACGTGATCGTCCGTAAGGGCACTCTCGGATCGACCTATGCCGATATTGGCTTCGAATTCACCCCTGATGGCTGTGTGATCCATGCCGACCACATGGACGTTCACCGTGGCGTGGCACGGAAGATCGGTCAGCCGGAAATGGGTGGCAGTGGCGAACTCGCCAAGATTTACCAGAAAAACGTCATTATGAAGGCAGTCCGGAGGACGGGACATTGTCGTGTTGCTTCTCAGCAGGACAATCAAGGCAAAATCAAAATCAGGATTACGATGTAATGGTCAAAGAACTCGAAATAGAAGTTACTTCTGATTCTGTCATCGTAGAGAAAACTTCAAATCAGGAATTAAACAAAGCTGCCCTTGAAGTCTTGCTCCCTCTCGTGAGTAAGGCTGATAGGGCAAAGCTTGAACATTTCATGCATTCAGCCTCTTTAACCGAAAACGTATTTGGCAGAAACCTCTGCGGTTAAAAGAGATAAAGCCTTCCCGCCTCGTTTTAAATAATTCATTTTTTATAATTTTCCTCAAGGAATCATTGTCTTTTGTCAGAACTAAAAGATGATGTGTTATGGAATTATATTCCATTGGCTGGTCACACAGCCAAAGGGTGAGGGTGAAATATTCCACTCACTAACTTATGCTTAAGCATAGAGATGTGTCTGGGGATTATATTATGGCGTCAGAAACCGAAAACATCGTAAAAGCTTTGAAAATAGCTGTTAAAGAAGGTTCTACAGACCCCGGTAAAGCGCGTGAGATGCTTACTGAGGCTATTAAAATGGTAGAAGACTCTGACGAGATTCGTTATCGCGGAAAGCAGTCTTTTATCCCTGAACTGAACGATTTGATTGCAATGAGCTTTGATTCGACGAATTTTACCGTTAATGGCAGAGGTAAATTCCAAGATGAACTTGAAAGGTTTATTGAAACTCTTCTCAAAAGGTAAACCATGAGCGATGAAAATGAAGCTGATATGCTGGATAAATCGACTAATGACTTTGCCGTCGCCACGACGGATGAGATGAAGACAACATTACTCGACGCTCAGCAGGAAAATAAAGATCTGATCTCAAAAGACTTTGCCAAGAGTTGTTCGTCAATTTTAGACAGTATCTCAGAAGTAAATTCAGACGATGTTATTTATTACAAAAACTGCAAGCTCTGCAACGCTGAAGTTCGGTTTGATGCAGAGCAACGTTGGGATAAAAGCCATAAAAACAGCAGGGCAGTTTGGCGCTGGTTGACAGAAGAAAAGAATCTGCAACTGACGACTGCAGAAGTTAACCATCACATGCGGGAGCATTATCAGAAACAGGAAGCCGAACTCAGGTTAAAGGATTACTCTTCCAAAATAAACACTTTTATGCAGCAAAAGCATAAAAAGATTAACATTGTTGAAACTTGCATTGCCATCTGTCAGGAGACCGTCACAAGATTAGCGGTCATGGAGACAAAAGGCGATCTGAAGAACGAAAAGATTAGAGCGGATTCGCTGGCGAAAGTGATGCAGCAAATGTCTGTTATGATTGAATTGGAAGGGAAGCTTTCTGGTGATGTGGATCCAACCGAAGCAATCACGGAGCGGTTTACTACCGTATGGTCTGAACAAATGAAGAAAGCTCCGCCTGAAGTTCGGACTCATATGATAAAAATATTGGAGCTTATCCAGATGGATAAATCTTAAAGGACTATACGATGAAAGATTATCTACCTTACATTAAAAAATCAGCCAAAGGCAACACGACTTATGAAGATGTTGTCAATGGCGTCATCAAAGAGCTTGGTGAAGTTTCAGATGACGAGAGAGCCGCTATCGAGGACGATGTGGTGAATTATTTTCATGTTTCTGACAATGATGCCAGAGCAATGTGGGGATCTGACGAGGATTTCTTAGACATTGAGGCGGCAGTAGAAAAGAACATGGTCAAAGAAGCACAACCGGTTTTGCCGCAGCAGGAGACCTCTTTTGAGCTTGATCCTGTAGAGATGAATAGATTGTTCGAAGAATTTTCTCAAATGAAACTCAAAAAGAATGTTAATCAAGATCAGGCGGGTGCTCTCAAGGAGTTTTTGGAAAGCAAGGGCAAGTCGATCTATTACAAATTGATGCTTGCAGAACTCCAGCAAAGGCAACAGGCTGTTGGTGAACCACCTCAAAAAATTGAAAAACCCAAACAGAATAAAAAGGCATCTGCAATTCTTGATGAGCTATCTGAGGAATTGAAAGCTGATGGTGAGGATGATGCCGCCGATGCCGTGAAAGATCTTTTATGACCGTTGACAATGAAGATTTGTGTACGCAATGTGGACAATGTTGCATGGAGAAGGTTGAAGTAGGGGATGATGTCGTCATTAATCCGAAGAAAGCATGTCGTTTTCTGAGGAAAGAAAAAGACGGAAAATATCCCTGCTATGTCTACGACGGTAGATATAAGCATGCTCCGTGGTGCCTTGATGCGTATGCTGCCTATGAACATAATGCCTTACCAAAGGATTGCCCTTATGTGAAGGAGTTTGGCGAAAAAGGTTATAAGGGCTGCCGACTTCCCAAGAATGAACATGAAGAAAAGATATTAGAGCATGCTGATAGTCTTCACTTCATGGAACCAATCGAAGAGGCTTAATCATGGGCTGGTACAAAAAAGACCATATCCAAGAAGAAGATGTTTTCAAGTTTACAATTGTCAAACCAGAGAGTATTGTCGAAATTCTTTCTCAAAACAACAACTTTGCTGATGTAAAGGTAGTGGCAAATAAGAAAAAGAGCATTGTTCTGGCAAAAACTAAAGAGGGAACAGTGTTCAAAGTCAGCAGTATCAACAAAATTGAGGAAGATGACGACAATTACAGTATCAACCTATCAAAACACCATGGGGATTTTTGAAAAAACCAAGTCTGTGAAGGGCGAATTCAAGTGCCTCATCTGCGGTAGACCAATGAAGAAAAATACCGGGATTGGGGACACTTGTCGAAGAAAACTTTTCCCACCTAAGTCACGTAAAACAAAGACTTCCCGCCGAAATATGTTTTCCTCAGAAAAAACTTAGAGATTTATAGATTTTTTCGATAAATTTCAGATTTATCAGTATAATAGGTAAAAGATAAATCTGGAGGAATATGATGCAGAGATGGGAATATCTTTTTATAAATATGAGAGAAGAATGTGAGAAAGTCGTAAAAGAGCAAATAAAACGAAAGAAAACAACTGTGATGACAAACAAGGAAGCTTTTATCGCATACCTTAATAAGATAGGTCAAGAGGGATGGGAGTTTTGCGGTGTTAGTGGAGAGGACTTTTTGTTCAAGCGTCCCCATGGCGATAAAATAGAATTCCACGGAAATCTTTTTGATGACAAACAGAACTGAAATACAACTTGCTGCCGCATGGTTCGAAGACTTAATTCAATTAAAATTACAAGCAACAAAACATGGCAATCTTCTGCAGTATTTGAAGAGAAGCAACAGAAGTCAACAGAAGCAGCTTTTGAACCGTGTCGCTACGCAGACTTTCGAGAACGCCACCAGACTTGTTCTGGAGGAAGATCTGGAAGACTTTGCTGATAAAGATAGCTTAGAATGGATCTCTAAGTTCAGAGAAACACGTAAATTTCGTAATGAAGTAGTGAAGGAACTAAACAAAAAAGGTTACTCCATAGTCGCTATGGATTTCTCAATAAAATGATGGCAAATCTTATCCTTTGGAATGATGACTTCAATTCCTATGACCATGTCATTAAGACCCTCGTTCTTGGACTCGATAAATCATTTAAAGAGTCAGAATTCCTCACATATCTCGTACATCATTTGGGGTCTGCCATCGTCAAAACCCATGATGACCCCATAAAATTAGAAATTTCAATGAATGTTTTAAAAGAAAATGGTTTAAGTGCCTCTATTGAGGAGAAAACAAATGAAGCAAGTAGTGATTGAAAAATGTGGCACGTGCCACGGAAGCAAAGTAGAAAAGGTTCATGGAGATGCGGTTTCTTACTGCACAGAATGTGATCAATCTGGCGTTCAAAAACCTCTTAGTCTCACCAATGACGGCAATCTTGAAATCGTCTTTATTGGTGTTGGCTCCGCTTTCGCCAAATTCAACAATCAAACCAACTTCCTGATCATCAAAGGGAAGACTCATATCATGGTGGACTTCGGAATGACGGGTCCGAATGCTCTTTGGGATACGACTCGTCTTTCTCCCGTCGATATTGAAACCGTCCTCCCTACACACTCTCACGCTGACCATGTCGGTGGTATCGAATGTCTTGGGCTGATGAATCGCTATGTGGGTCAGCGTTTCATGAACAAACCCAAGTCCAAAATGATTCTCACATCCGAATATCAGAGGATTCTTTGGGATCAGACTTTGCGTGGTGGGATGGAGTGGAACGAAGACCTTGAAAATCATGGCAAAGGACGGAAACTTTCATTTACCGACTTCTTTGAGGTTATCAGACCTGAGTGGAAAGCCAGTATGCCGCGTGAAACCTTCGAAATTGACTATAAAGGCATCCATATTGAACTGTTTCGGACGAACCATATACCTGAACAGTCCAGTAAATGGGAAGATGCTTTCGTGAGCTTTGGTCTTCTTATCGATAACCGTGTATTCGTTTCGATGGATACACAGTATGATGAAGAGCTTATTGGGCATTATGGTCCGAAGTCAGAAGTTCTTTTTCATGATGTTCAGTTCTTTCCGGGCGCTGTTCATGCTCCTTTGGAGGATTTGAGAAAGTTCTCTGGGGACATTAAAAAGAAAATGTATCTTGTTCATTATGCAGATAATTGGGGAGAACAGGATATTAATGGATTTGCTGGTTGGGCGCAAGAGGGCGTCCGTTATATCTTTGATTGAGGAGAAATTGCATGAAGATTGCCAGAGCAATGAAGAAAATCTCTCTGTTGAAGGGCGACATTGGCGAACTGGAAGCTCGTATTTCCAGCAATATTTCAACCATCGACGGCAATGAGTTTGAAGAAAATTTCGAAGAACTCTTTGGGAAATTGAAAGAGAAAATCGACAAACTTGTCGAGATGAAAATGAAGATCATGAAGGCCAATGTTGAAAATGGCGTTTATGAAAAGATTCTCCGTATTGGAGAAAGCAAAGGGCTGATCGATTTTCTTAAAAATTTAGAGATAAAAAGAGGAAGGAAAACGGTCGGTTATTCAGAAAAGGATATAGTCAACTTTATTAGTCAGATTTCCGTAAGTGAACGGAATAAGATGGTTGACGCAATTAAGGAGCAGATCATCCAAGCGACAGACGAATTGGATGAATTCAATTCTTCAACTAACATTTAATAATAAGGGAGACTAGCGATTGCCCACATCCTGAGTTTTGGCTACTGACGCCTATGTATGGGTGTCACCATGACTCTGCGACCTCGCTTAGAGGCTATCGATACCGACATCGTATTCAAAATTCTTTTGTCTTGCGGTCTTCGGTCTTCGGTTTTTAGTTTTTTGTCTTAGTGGCGATCTCTAGTTTCCTCCTTTAATCATGGAATCACCTAGAATTTACAAATCAGTCAACGAATCAGATAACGCATTTCTCAATGCCCTACCTGAAGATTTGCCTGCTGCTTCATATTCAACTCAAGATACAATTATGATGTTGAAAGAGGCATCGAGATCGATAAAAGCCATCGGTCTTCATGCCCGTCAGATTGGCATCAATAGGGATATTTTCATCCTTATTGATGATGATGTTATCGTTTCTTATTCAAATCCGCGAAATATAAGGTTGTCCGGAGAGAAGGTGTATGGTATTGAAAAGTGCTATTCCGAAGTTGATGAAAATGATCGTATGATTCCATACAATGTACAGCGGTATGACAAAATTCAGTTTGATTCAGATGAGCGCAAAGATGTTCAATTTACGGGTTGGCTTGCCCGTGTTTGCCAACATGAAATTGATCACGGAAAAGGCCAGTTACTTTCAGATCATCCGGATGCAACCTTCGCAGGGACAATAAAAGGTATCAGCAAGGTTGGACGCAATGATCCCTGCAGCTGCGGTAGTGGTAAGAAGTTTAAAAAATGCTGCGGAGGTTAAGTAATGAAAAATCTGAGTATTGTGATAGCTTTGTTTCTAATTTTTTCCCTTGTTGGAATGCTTGATAGCTATCAAACGCGAGGGGAAATTGAAAAAAACAAACAGGAAGTGATGGAGTTTGTAAAGCGTTCGATCCGTGTTCAGGAAAAGGTCAAAGCGCAAAAAGAAAAGCATGCAACGATGACGGCGGAAGAGGTCGTCGAAGATCTTCAAAATAGAATCGCGGAGAAAGAAGAAGCGATTGAAGAATTGAAAAAAGATGTAAAGAAACTTAATAAATTGGCGGACATAATCGCCAAGAAATTCAAAATCGATATGGACAAACTAGGAGAAAATGGATGAATTGCTTTTTCTGCAAAGAGGAAATTAGGAAAAAAGACATTGAAGATGGCGAAGCCGTAACCCTCAGAAAAGATGGCGAGGACATTGTTGCATGTGCCTCACATCATGGCGTTTTGGAAGAAAAGGAGCGCCAAGAAGGACCCCAAGATGCATGATGAAGATGGACAATGGGAGCCTGTCCCTTGGAAGGATGTTTGGATATTCTGTTTATTTGGCATATTAGGTGCCCTTTTTTGGATCTACCTTATAGCCAAAGCAATTGATAAGTGGGTTTTATAATGGTTCACGATTGCAGGCGAAATTTGATTATATCAGCCTATCGAACGAGCCTGAAGCGAGAGCCGTCAGAGGCAGAACTGAAACATCATTATGACTCAAAGGTGAGTAATGCTTTTATGGCATTACATATCCGCAACTCTCCCGAAGCTAAGGAAGTACGTTTTAGGGAGGGGAAAAAGAGAAAGTGTTGTGGCAGATAAGAAGTTACCATCTAAGTTGCAAATGGCGAAGAATGTCATTAAAAGTGCTGCCAAGAATGTAAAAAGCATTGTAGATGGTAATGATCTTCAAGTAAATCAGACTGATTTCGAAATCAGATTAGGTATTTGCTCTGATTGCGAATTATTTGTTGATGAACGTTGTGCAGAATGCGGATGCTTCTTAAATATTAAGGCAAAGCTTTTTGCCGAAGAGTGTCCTCTCGGAATGTGGCCCCCAGTCATCGCAGATGAAATTGTGGAATAGGGAGTCGATTATGAATAATTGGCAAGACAACTACATCCAAGCAGAGAAGAAGTTCGAAAAATATGACATCGATAAGATTGCGAAAGAAGTCGCAACCGAAATCAAAGGAACCAAATTTGCCGATTATGCGGATTTTGAAGACGCTGTCGGGGAGATTCTGGATAGGTTGTATCCTTCTTTTGTTGAAGATGTCGCTGGTGTAGGTGTCTTTTCTCGAATGGCTTTCTTACGGAACAATGTTCGTAAGGAGCTTGGTGAAATTTGAAAATGGAGAATGGTTATGGCTTACCGAATTTATGTCAGAGGTAAAGCCAAAAACCGGATACAGGCATTAGAAATAGAAAATAACAATCCTTATACAATAGAAATTAGAGAGTTAATCTCAGCAATTAAAAACTTTGGTTTAATTCGGTTTTTGACGTTTTTATTCAGCAGTTTGACCACAAAGCAAACTGGAATATTCAAAAAGTGGGTAAAAGATAAAGAGATTGTTGAACCGGAAATAAGAGAAGTCCCTTATCCGGTCGCTCTCCCTCAACCCAATCCTTATCCTTATAGTACCGGTACCGGCACTGGCAACAACTACGGCGTCGGTGACGGGACAATTAATACCTCTGGCGGTACTTTCACAATCAACAATTCTGAATGGAAGTATGCGGATGGTGGAGGAAACTTCCTGTCCGACAAAAACAACAGTTACACTTCTAGTTCGGGCAATGATGTCTATGTGGATTGGAATCATTTTGATCAAAACAATAATCAAGGAAATATACAATGACCCAAGATGACCATGAAAAGAATGAGGCGAAACTGCTGGAAGTCCTCAATAAACTCGCCCAGATAAACCCTAAGATATACGATGCCTGTTCTTTGCCCATTGTGTTCGGTGACGAGTTGGCTGAATTGGAAGAGAAGTATGAAGACATTGTCTTGATGCAAAAGGACGGTCAGTGGGTGATGACTGTTCCTGCGTTGATTGCGACGATGACGGAGATTCTCTGCGGTAAGAAAATCTCTTTTGTTGTTGATGAAGAGACTGGCGAGACCAAAGGCTTTGCGTGGGTATGATGTTCTTTGACAACTTAAACTTTTTATATGGAGGAAACATGTCAGAACCTGTTTTTATTATTACACAAAAAAAATGGGGCGATTTGTCAAACTTCGCCAAGTCAGAGATTGAGGTTGATGGTAAGAAATGGAAAACAGTAGAACATTACTTTCAAGCTCAAAAAACTCTGGATGAAAAAGAACAGGAAAAGATCAGAAAATCGTTCAAGCCCAAGATTGCAAAGAAACTTGGGAGAGAAATAGAATTACGTTCCGACTGGGAACAAGTAAGAGTAGATGTCATGCGCAAAGCGTTGAACGAAAAATTTGATAAGCTTGAGTTTCAGAAAGTCTTATTGGCAACAAGAGAACGTCCAATTTACGAAGATGCTCCGTGGGATGAGTTCTGGGGAACTGGAAATTATAGAGCCACGGAACCGGGGAAAAATATGCTTGGTGAATTACTGATGGAAATCAGAGATCGGATCCGCAATAATGGGAGCGAGAGGCAAACCTAAAGGTGATCGTAATGAACGTGTGGTTTGCCGGTTATTAGCAAATTGGTGGTATCAAAAAGACTTCAGCAAAGTAAAAGCAGATAAATTACCTTTTAGGCGGACTCCAAGAAGCGGTGGTTGGGATGCAGTTCGAGCACCGGGGGATATTATTGTCCCCAGAACTTGCAAGCTTCATCTCGAAATCAAGGCTAGAGAAGAGTGGTCATGGGATCAGTATTTTAATCCCAAAACCAAGAAGTGGCATGTACATAAATACTGGGAACAAACTTTAAAAGATCTTAAACCCAACAGACATCCAATGTTGGTGTTTACGAAGAATTTCCATCCTTATTATATAAGGATGTATAAAACTTCCTTTGAGACAGTAGGTTACACTCCCCTCATTTCCCTAGCAAATGAGGACACAGCATTTTCCTTCCTAGAAGACTTCCTTCAGAACGTCTCTCCAAAATTATTTGGAAAAAAATCAAGCAAGTTTTAGTATTATACGACAGTAGGTTAGAGATATAAAATTTTATTTTTTTCATAAATTTGCGATATTCCTTCGTATAATAGGAGAAAAGGTATGGAGGATGGTAAAGACATTCTAGCTGGTAATGCTCCCGGTTTTAGTGAAATTGATAAAGTCGCTGAGGAAAGAAGGTTAAAAGGCGAAACGAAGATAACTACAGATCCAGAGATATTCTTAAGAAATAATATCGCAAGGATCGTAGAAGATTACAGTTGCAGACTTTATCTGATTTGCGAAGATGGGAGATTGATTACTTTTGTGGATCGAAAACCTAGAATTTTAACTTATAAGCAGACACCGTGGAAGGAACTGAGGGTTACAACAAATTTGTCGATTGATGATCTTCTTTATGAGTGGGACTTGGCGAATGCATCTCAAATAGATTTCTATTATGATATGCATCGACTTGTTCCTCTCCAAACAAGGTGGCAGAGGACTAGAAGAGAGACCTACTGGGAGGAAATTTCAGATGACAACGATTGGTGGGACGACATTTAAGGTAATAAGATCGAATGAACCTACATTTAAGATTCAGATCGATATCTTTAAAGCCTTAAAGGAACTCTCATCTTTTTGTGAGACACCTTTCATTTTTGACGCCAGTAAGATGGATGGAGACAGATCATGCGTGATAGTAGCGTCCTCTCAGATATCAAACCTAGAAGCACAAGCGATTCTGCAAAACTCATAATAGAAGTAACTAAAATGGCTGACTTCGAACTTCCTGACAACCTTGTAAACCCAAAGAAAAAGCCTCCCGCGAAGAGAAAAAAGAGGAAAGACACTCGGAAATTAACGTGGGAAACCACGAATATGTTGCGCTGTAAAACTTGCCGAACCATTCAGTTAAAATCAAAAATAGCCTACTACTGGTGCTCGACAGAACAAACGAAGAAGTACAAAGCGTCTAATCGGGTACTATGGTCTTCTACTTGTAGATTTTGTGGAAACAAAATGAACGGTAAATAAACCGGTAAAATTTAAAGGCACTCTAAGTCACTTCAAAATATCTGTTTACAAAAATTAAAAAATAAATTATTTTTTTTAATTTAATTTAATTATTCTTACGTATAATAGGTGATACGATGACTAAAGAAATCGATACTTCACAGTATGAGTACATTCCTGACTCTGAACTTCCGGTTTTGGTATTGGGGATTTATGTCTATAGCCATTATGGTGAAAGGCATAAAATGAGGGGGAGGGATTGGAAAAAAATTGCCCATCAAACAGCAGGTAATGCCTGTCACTCTCATTATATTGTTGGGACTATCCTCGAACCCAAACCCGAACTGAAGACCAAAATCGACATGTTAAACAAATGCTGGCTTGACTCCAATTGTGGCGTCTTCGGTGTTTCCCTCGATGAAATCCTCAAATATCGCGAACAATTGAGAGATCTTTTTGGCGTGGATTGTAACTCGTCTTACGATCATTTTGAGGAAGCGCTCTATCCTATAGACTGCAACCGTAACAGTATTGAAGCGATGACCAATGAGGAGTTACCTGAAGAATTGGATGACTTCATTGACTTTAAAAGTCCTGCTGACAAAATGATTGGCTGCATCAATCGATGGAGCCTTTTTATTTTGGGCGAGAATTGTGATTAATAACGCATTTACGTTTTCAAACTTTGGAAATCTCGGAGGGAGGTGAAGATAATAAAAACAAGCAAATAGATGAGCAGTCAAAGTGACTGCCAAACCCGTAACCAAAATGGAGAAAAATATGTCAGGTAAAAAATCAGGTTCAATCATTCAGGATCGTATCAGGGAAGTCAAGCACTTTGAGTGCAGCGATGGCGAAGTTTTCACGGATCGCAATGACGCTGTCAGTTACGAAAGCGCTCTCCGTCGTCTGGAAATGTTTCAGGACCTGCTCGTTGAAGTGGGTGTCCCTGAAAGCGTGAAAGAGCGCGTTGCGCAGGGTCTCTTTGACAATAAGACCGTCGTTCTGAAGCTCTTGGGTGAAACCAACCGGCGACTGAAAAATTACCGGAGGGCTTCCAAGTCTGAAGAAAGGACGGGCAAACGCGGTCCCGGTCGTCCTTCCAATGCAGAACTCGCCGCTCGTGCAGAAGAAGAGAAAAATGCGCGGGGGAAAGAGGATCAACGTGGTCCCGGTCGTCCTCCGAAGACCGAAGTCAGCGCCAAAGGCGACACCCCTTGGGGGAAAAGCAAAGAACTGACCAAGATCATGAACGTGGTCAGGCGCACGGACGGACCCTGCACGAAGAGCCGCATCAGTCAGAATACCCACATTGCGGCAAAACCTCTCAAGAAACTCCTCAAGCATCTGTGCAGTGAGGGCTTTCTGACTGAGGAACCTACTTCGAACAATCTGGGCTTCGTTTACACGGAGGCTTGAAAATCCTTTTGGAGAAGGCAGGTGGCACTTTGGTGTCACCTGCCTTTAACTGTGGGCGCAATGTTAAAAGATGGCATATACGTAAGCGAAAAAACGTATAAAGAAGTCATGCAATGTAAAGCACTGACTATTGATGATGGGCTTATTTATACCGAACGAGCCGATATTTTCATAGAAAAGGATATTCCTGACGGCTACATGGTGTTTGTAAGCAATAAGCAGATCACCCAGATTAGAACTTTTTCTATTGAGGAATGATGTGGGCAAGGAGGGAAAACCTATCGACAACTAGAGCAAAGCAGCGAGAAGAGGAAAGGGTTTTTAAATAGTGTGGGCATACAAGGAGTAAATGAATGGATTTGAGTCAAACAGATATTCAGAAAATGAAAGATCTTTATCATGAAGATGGTTCGACCTACACTTCGGTTGGGAAGTTTTTCAATCTGAGTAGGAAAGTAGTGGCAAGAATTTTGAAGTCAGAAGGCGTTGAGCCAAAAGAACAGGCTCCAGCTAAGGGCAACGGTCAGGCAAAACCGGAAGCACCGGCAGAGGCCAAAACCGAAGCCCCGAAAGAAAAGAAGAATTCTTTCAACTGTGCGGTCAATCCGGATAAGGACACTCCCAAGAAAGAAGATAAGGCATTCCAAAAAATAAAGCAGGGGATGGCTGTCTTTTTGGGGAAAAGTGTTCCTGATGCCTCGGATGCGTTCAGAAAGAGTGTCAGAAACGGTTTCGACATCCAGTTTGTCGGGCTTAAAAAAGGCGAGTTCTCCAAAACATGCGCCTATGACGCTTCTTTCGAGACCGTTCATTTCTTCAAATCACACCACGAGATGATCAACTGGTACCGTGATCATGTGAAGGATGCCATTGATGGTGGATGGGAAGATGAATTGCACCTGATTGAGTTGTACCTTGGCGGAAAGAGATTGAATCCAAGGTTTGAAATGCATGTGACTTTGCCTTTGAATAAGAAGCTTCAGCAATCGCTGATTTTCGATCATGAGTACAGGTAATTATCAGTCTTCTTTAAGAAAAGCAATGTTGGAATCGTTGGAATGGGGACTTGAGCATTATCCAAGGTCCCTGTTCCGGCGTGTTTTTGAGAATGAGCCTCCTGAAGATCGAGGTTCCTCAGCTTATATGAATGACTTCTCTGCGTTGCTTTCACGGCGCAATCAGGAAAGAACGACACAGAGAGAGCTTGTCGCAAGCGGCAGAGTTGGCTCTTTATGGGGTGCTGATATTATTACGAGTCCGACTCTCACGAGAAATGATGTGGTTGATTGGCAGGACATGGAAGTTATCAGCGCCCGAATGAGTTGTAGAATGGTTGAGCTTATGGCTTCGAGGAATCCTGTGGAACTTGTTGACCATTTTCGAGAAGAGATCAGAGGGGCAGAGGATAGACGCTTGTTGGGAACGCTTCTATCGGATACTGATGCGACTACGATTACGTCGGTGTCGGAGGAAGACGATCCGGTGATTGGCATTGAGGATATCCAAAGGGCAGTTGATCAAGTTGATCCCGCAAACAGTTTGGCAGTTTTGAGTCCATCAACATTGGGTCAAGTCTTTCAGGACTCTCCTTTGGAAACAGATAATTTATTCAATATTCCAATTCACGAGAGTCCTTATTGTCCTTCTGATGCTGTTTATATCCTGAATAACAGCATGGGATCAAGGCAGCAGGTTCGGGAGCCATTGATGACTTGGGAGGAGCATCCCAGTGGGATGCGGATGTATTTGAATTTTCATGAATGCTGGAAGATAAAGATCAAGAGTAGTGACCACCGCTTGATTCGTCGCAAACGAAATCGATTCGAAATGCTTGAAATGGAAGACGATGATGGAAGAATAGTGTTTCGGAAAGAAGACTTCACAAGATTCAAGCGGCTTGAACTTGACAACCCTATGTGAGATCAGTACTTACATAGGTTTTTAATAAATGCAGATTTTTTAACCTTTTCCGTAAGTTCTTAGTATAATAGGAAAAGGACAAATTAGCGCAAGGAGAGAATGAGTTATGAATTTTTCGGCTGATACTCCTGTAGAACAACTCCCCAACTATAGCGATTTGAGTTATAGATTGAGAAAACGTCTGAAATGCATACCAAAGCATGGAGACAAGTTGACTCTGAAAGACATTGTGAGCGTGACCGACAGTGATTTGTTAAAGATTAATGGATTAGGAAGTGTTTGCGCCACAGAAATGAGGAATTGGCGTACAAATGTTGAAATCAAGGTTGGGTTAAGCTCTAGTGACGACTTGATTCTGGCGGCTGAAAGGGTCCTTGAACTGCGTCATAAAGTTTATTTCAAACGTGACTCCCATCTTGGTAAAGCTCTTGATATTCTCGAAAAAGAAGTGAGGAAACGTAAGGTCGAAATGCTTGAGGGATTAAACGAAACTCCTATTGAAGATCGGGTTACAGAACTTGAAAAGAAAATGAGTTCTATTAAATGGAACCAAAATCACGAAGCTGAAGTTACTTAAAGGAAGTCTCTGTGGGCAGAGAAATGGTAAGAAAATTTGGTGAATTAATCGGTGGTAAACTAGGTGAAGAACTTTTAGAAATGACCGATACTGCCGATCATAGCTTCTGTCCCTTCTGTAAAAATCCCGTAACAATAGATTCATTTGAAAATGATACTCAAAAGAAAGAGTTTGAGATAACAGGGCTGTGTCCAGCGTGTCAGAAAAAGGTTTTTGGGCAATGAATGTTCAAAGACAGCATCCTAATTTCGTAGAGGGTGACCGTTTCTTTATGGTTCGATGCTTTGTTTGTGATCCTGAACATGGAAAAGAGAATTATCTCCCTGCAGTAGCTTCCGGACAATGTGCGTGGTGTGGCGCTAAAGTTGAAATAGAGGATGAAGAGGAAGTTGAAGAATGATCTTAACGACATCTGGCGGTACGTATCTTCAGGTGAGCGCAGGCGATGAAATAAATGTTGGCGGTAATCTGGGGCGCATATCGAACCTTCGAGTTGTTGAATTTGCAGATATTCAAGAAATGCATTCTTTTGGTGCGCCTTCGGAGCTTATAAGTGGAATGATAAGTCAGACCCTTGAATTGGAGATCATGTTCTTTGAGGTTAGGACAAGCATCCAAGAAGCATTTGCTCCTTATTGTACGGACTTCACCGTTGATAGACAAATAGAAGCGTTCGGAGGGCATTTTGCATTAGATTCTGTTGAGTATAGATTCGATCCCATGGTACAAGGTTCCCTCACCACTGTACGTGCGACTGGATTAGCTCAAAGTATGGCTGATTTTCTAAATGCTACGACTGATGTCGGAGGTGGGCAAACTTATGTGAAAGACGAGGCGATCCAGCAGGCAAATAAAGCCTCAAAGAAAACAAAAAAAGCAAAAAAAATAACCAGAAATCAAAGCAGATGGGAAGCGCTGGAATTATGAGAATGCATTTTGATAAACAATCCTTGAAGGTCGTCCTGATCTTCTCTATCGTTATAGCCGCAATAAACATGAGCATATGGGCAGGTGTGATCTGCTTTGTGATCAGTTTGGCTTTGATGCCGTTGGTAGCCTGCATTATGAATGGCAGGATGCCCGTGTCCTTCTCCAGAAAAAGAAAAACATATTCGTCCTCAGAGAATCGGGACGCTCGTTATAGGAATATAGAGATATGACACTGCCAAAAGGAATTTTCTTCTGGACGTTACGGGGTTGTTTCTTCACCGCTTTGCTTTATTCGTGCGCCATTGGAACCGACAAGGCATTCGTGAATAACTATCTTGGTATTTACGAACTTGGGTTGTGGCTTTGTACGCCTCTTTATATCCTTCTTGTTTGTATGGTCAGTTATCAATATGCCACTTTGGATTCAAAGAAAGAAAAGTATATCGCCAAGTACAGAGAAACGATGGGTACTTTTGAGAATGGATATGAATTTACAAAGACATGGATATACGGTATTCTTTATAAACTAATCTTCAAGTGCATATACGGTCCAGCAACCGTTATCATGGCAGGTATTTTCCTTGGAGATTACAGCCTTTTCTTTGTGACTTTATTCGTTTATGTGGCTTCTCTTGTTTACTCCAGTTGCATCATTGAAGGTTTTCGTCTTCTTCACAGGCTGGAGAACAAAGACAACCCTAAGTATGATGCGAAGAAGGATGAGGTTGTTGAGGAATCTACAAAGGATCCTGAGCAAAACCTTCGTTTTCAGTCATTGGAGATATCATGAGTTTTCGTGAACCAAAGACCATGAAAGATGTTCTTTTAAGAAGTTTCTTGATAGTTGGGCTTCTTATTGTGGGTTGCGTTATTATCGTCATATGTGGTAGGGCAAATATTGCTCATGCGAAGGAAAGCGTGATACCTTTCAAAGATCCCGGTCGCTTTGTAACGATCTCTTCCCAGAAAGTCGGAGGGGTTCAAATCTCGGTGATTAAGGATTCCAAGAACGGATGGGAATACATGATTAATTCTGAAGGTGGCATCTTCCCTATTATCCCCAAGGATGATGGTAAATGGCTGAAGTAGAAGAAAACGAAGAAGTCAAAGATCTTCAGAATGTAATCAAAAAAGATCTTGTCTCTGTGAGCGACTTGATAATGACCATTGTCAAGTCTGGTCATTCGGTTTCTTTTTTTCAGCAAGAAGGTGATCAAGACACAAACTATGTGATCCATGTCAGGGTTGACGATAATGAAAAAACCATTTGTTCTTTTGGCGAAAATGGGATTAAAGAATGTCTTCTGATTGCCATTAAAGATATAATGAAAGAACAAACAAGAGAGCGCAGAACCCGATTTGAGACATTGGAATTAAACTGGTAACTTCTATTTCGATAATCATTTACAGGAAATTAAAGATTTTCTACGAGATTCTCCGATTTTTACGTATAATAGTTCGGAGGTAAATGAATATGAGTGAAGAAGTTGTTCCTATGTGTCCTTATTGCAGAAAAGAAGTAAAGAAAGAGGGGAACGAGAGTTTCCCTTTTTGCTGTGAGCGCCATAAGCTTCTTGATTTAGGAGCGTGGGCAGATGAAGAATTCAAGATAATGGATGAAATAACAGAAGCTGGTGATTAATGCCTTTTGAGTATTTCGTTGACTATATAGATAATTACGATGGGGATACCATCACCTTCCTCGTAGATAAAGGGTTTGAAGATTTCGGCAGGAGAGAGTTCAGACTTAAAGGTGTCGATACTTACGAAGTCAAAGGAACGAGAGGGATTCAAAAAGAAAAGGCTCTGAAAGCCAAGAATCTGGTTCGTTGGTATCTGACTCGCGCCGTAGAAATCGAAATCAAAACTTATCGAAAGTCCAGAAAAGATCCTCGCAGATTTAAACGGTCATTCGTTAGATATATTGCGGATGTGAAATTTGTTCTTGAAATCAATGGGAAAAGAAGAGAGTACGACTTGGCGGAAAGAATTAAATTCAAGAAATTGAATACCGGCAAGTACGAAGACGAATGAGAGGTGCAGAATGGCAAAAGGATTGATTAAAGTTGTTAAAAATCATATTCTAAATGACAGTCCAGATAAACTCTGGATCTGGGAGAATTGCCAGTATGCTACCATCATGGGTTCTCGTGCTTATGGGACGGAACGGGATGACTCTGACTATGACGTTTACGGGTTCACTATTCCTCCCAGAGAGTACATTTTCCCTCATGAATATGGTTATGTGGTAGGATTGGATCAGCTGCCGAATTTCAAGCAGAAACTTTATCCTCCCAAGGAAAGCAAGAGTAACCTTTTCTATGATAAGATTGAAATCGAATATATCATTTACGGTATCATTCGTTATTTCGAATTTCTCATGGGAAACAACCCGAATGTTATTGACTCGTTGTTCACCCGCGAAAATTGCGTCCTCAAATGCACTAAGATTGGCGCAATGGTTCGAGACAATAAAAAGATCTTTCTTCACAAGCTCTGTTGGTATAAGTTTAAGAACTATGCCATGGGGCAACTGAAGAAGGCCAAGTCTCAGCGGCGTGAAGGCAAGAGAAAAGAGATCGTTGAAAGACATGGCTATGACTTGAAATTTGCCATGAATATCTTTCGTCTCTTGGATGAAATCGAGCAGCTTCTTCGGTATCAGGATATGGACTTGATGCGTAACAAAGGAGAACTGAAACGCATCTTGGAGGGGATGTACACTCTGGAAGAGATCGAAAAGATGGCAAATGAAAGAGTGGGACATCTCGAAAAACTCTATCATGAGACCGAATTGCCCGACGAACCAAGGAAAGAAGACATTAAACGACTACTTTTCAGGTGTTTAGAGGAACATTTCGGCAATATGGCTTTGGTAGAAAAAAGTCACGATATGGAGAAATTGAAGAAGGAATTGTATGGTGTTTTGTCGAAATATTCTTAAAGATCGCCTCTTTGGAGGCGTGGATTGAAACGTCGAAGTATTCATAAGATAAAAAATTCAGCGGGGAATAGGGTCGAACGCCCCACCGGTCACATCTATCAGCCATCCAACCTGACCAGCCATCCACTATGCGTTCACTCTTTCCTTGCTGAATTTTTTTATTAACAAAAAGGGGAAAACAATGGATCAATTGTCAGTTCAAGAACTCAGCACAAACAATGAAACACAAAAACATATCGACATGGTAAGGACGATGCTGGAAAGATTTGCATCTGAGTTACGTGTCCGGGGACTTGCTCACGACAGAAGCAAACTTGAGCACCCTGAGGTGAAAATCTTTACGGAGTATACCGAAAGACTTTCTGGACTCACATATGGCAGTGACGAGTATTCCGAGTGTTTGAAGGGAATGGGTCCTGCCTTGGAGCATCATTATTCAAATAACTCTCATCATCCTGAAGGGCACAAAAGAGGCGTCAATGGTATGAGCTTGTTTGACATTGTTGAGATGCTTCTGGACTGGTACAGCGCCACGAAGCGTCATGATAATGGCGATATTCGTAAGAGCATCAAGATCAATGAAGAACGTTTTGATCTTTCTCCGCAACTGGTGGATATTTTTGAAAACACAGTTCCATTCTTGGAAGCCTGCGAGGAGACAGAAAAAGCGTCATGATCTATAAGCTCAAAGCAACCAACACCCTTGGTCTTGTTTCTGAGACCACAGCAGATTTAGATTTAGAAGAAAAGGAACTCGAAGACAAGGTGGTTATTCTATGTCCGCCTGAAGATCATCCGATGACTGATGAAGAGGTGAATAATTTTATAGAGCGTTTGAGCGATGCGGTTTCAGGTAGCGATAAGACTTATTTTGTGAGTGGTACTGCTGTCAATGCATTCGAGATAGAACGCATTGACAGTCCACCTAAGGACAAGAGGGTTAAAAGAAGTCGGATAGAAGCATTGGAGCTAAGAGATGAAGAATAGTAAACTTCTTATTTTCGTGTTTGGTTTTTTAATTGGGTCTTTATCGTCAACTTCCATGGCATGTTTTTTTATCAATCGGATGAAGAACGATATGGAACATCATATGAAATTAACATATGAAACCCATCGAGAATTGATGAATATGATGATTAAGCAGAATTTGAGAGTTGACATAGAAAAAATAAAGAAAAAATCAAAATAACATTCGTCATAAGTATATATCTCTGCATAGTTTCTAAAAATCCCTCCAGATTAATTCAAAAAAATTTTCTAATTTAGTTTTTCTTACGTATAATAGGTAGAATCATGTTAGTAAATAAGCCTATTCTATATCGTAGTTTGTTGATAATTCCTGCTTTTGAGGCAGGGATGAAGATCCCGAAGGACACTGAAAACTTTGATTCAAAGGAGTATCCGCACTTCGCTCTTTTCTGCAAAATACAGATAGATAAGCCAATGAAAATAGATCGGGAACATTGGCACAATGCCATTGCCATTGCTCAAATTCCTGAAAAGAAACTCCAAAAAATCACGAAAAAAGAACTTAGAAAAAGAGGAGTCAGTTTATGAGAGGGTATTTCTTCACCAATATGTACCTTTCTTCAATCCAGAAAGGCATCCAGCCTGCTCACTGCATTGGTGAGCTTTCCATTAAATATCTCCGACTCAAGAAAAAAGCCAAACGTAGTGACATTCTGAGATCATGGCTTCAGAAGCATAAGACCATGATTGTCCTCGATGGCGGTTTTTCTTCTCACCTGAATGAACTCGCCACTTTTTTTGCCGACAAGAATAACCCTTATCCTTGGGCTACGTTTAATGAAGGCGAAGAAGAGCTTAATGGCGCTCTCACTTGTGTCGGTATTGTCTTGCCGGGAAAAGTGTATGAAGCGTCTTCTGAGCTTAGGACCGCGCTTACAGATGAAGAGAGGGAAACAGTGTTGCGTTCTGGTTTTTCCGAATGGGAAAAGGCACTCATCGAAGCTCTTGGACAGTATAGGCTGGCGATTTAATATGTATGAGCGCAAAGACATTTACACCGTCAGCGAAGTGCTCGATAAAGTTATTCGCCTCCATAAAAGCCACAGACCAAAAGATTTTATTAAGGTTAAATTTGGCGAAGACTGGATCAATATGGCTTCGCAACGATATAAGGTCTTCAAGGACAAGGGGGTCAAGTGTGTGTGTTGCGGGAGAGAGGGTGTTCTTTTCATTAAGGAGAGAACTCCGGGCACTGAAAAATACCATTTTAACCTGTATGCCATTGATGATTCAGGCGATTTAATCCTAATGACAAAAGATCATATCATTCCAAGGGCCAAAGGTGGTAAAAATCGTTTGGACAATTATCAGCCAATGTGTCAGCCTTGTAACGTCGAAAAAGGAGCAAAAATTAAAGAGCAGGCGGGGTAAGTCAGGAAAGGGAGTGGGTTACCCACTCGTAGAGCACCTCAAGTTGTGGAGCAAGTCGAAGCCCTAATTCGGCACGGTCCCCCGAACATAGAGTGCCACATGGCGGGTACGGACGACAGGCGAGTAGTGACGAACGAAAGCTTATCAGCGGGAGCCGGAAGTAGCCCGTGGTTGTTCGTGGCGAACAAGCCCGCTGCTTTACAAAGGGATAAGGGCCGTCAACGTGGAGGAAGCTAATGACCGCGTTTCGCTAATTCCACCCCTGCCTGCTCACTTTATTATGCGTAGTTGGCATCCAATTTCTGTTTCCGAACTGGATAATAAACGTCTTTTGGGCGAACATAATGAAATCTTGATTATGGCTCGTTCGATTGCCGGATTAAACAAAGGATGGAGAAATCATCCTGAAACAAACAGATGGCGTGGTTATAGTAAGGCTATGAAACACAGACATGATCTTCTTGCTGAAGAGATGGTTAAAAGAGGAATGAATCATAAGTCTCCTTGGCCTGATAGCCTGATCAATTCTAACGATCCTGATAGCTATCCAGATGCATTGGTGGAATCATTAGAAATCATGAAAAGAAAACTTTTCGAGAAAATAAACGGAAAATAACAATGCCAGCGAAGTCCGGACATCCCCAATCTTATATTAATTACACGCAATCTCGCGTGGGCGGCAACTCCCAGACCAAATCAAATGCCGTGACGGGAAACGCAGTGTGCCGTTTTAGTCTTCACGCACACATCTATCTCCGACTTCGCTGGCATCTTTACACAGGAGAAAGTAAATGATCACTCAAGGTCGTCTTGAAATCTTTCGGAGCTTCAGGAAAATCCAAAGGAAGTCACCCAACGAGAATACCGGAGATAACGAACCGCGAGAAGGATGGGGAAACCTAACTATCCGAGATAGTGCTTCTGTGATTATGAACGGGACCTCTATGTCTGGATCATCTCCTTTCCTCAAAGGGTTCCTAAATAAGCTTGAGCACCGCTGGAGGACTTATTCTTTCAGCCCCAAGAAGTTCTTTAAGAAGGTCAAAGCCCAGTTCAAGGAACTTAAGGGAGAGGATTTTGAGATTCAGGAACTGAATTGGGAGCCTCTCTATGCGGCTGCGAAAACCTCTCAACAAACGGCTCTCATGGAGACTCTGGAAGACGAAAAAGAAAGGATTGAGAAAGAAATCGAATTGATCAAGATGGGATACCCTGTCTTTCTGGAAGAGGAAGATGCTGTTCAAATCATCAAGAGAAACAAAGGATATCGTTCAATCAGGCTGGATTGGATCGCCAATTTCTGCCGCCTTATCCCGACCGCTGTTCGTGTTCAGCTTCAGAAGGTGGAAGAAACCCGGATATTCGACAACTACGTGGTCATGCATTATGATCCGAAGAACATTGCCAGTAAGAAAACCAGAGAAGAGGCAAAGGACCCCATTCTCTTTGGTGTTATGGAGTGTTCTAACCGTCTATACTTCATTGCAGACTGGATCGATGAATACTGCGACATTACTCTCAGGGATGCTCTTAGCATGCTTCAGTTGTCCGTTGACGACCGTCTTTTGGGTCCGAATAACCTGAGTAAGAAACTGGTGGAAAAGAAAGAAGAGCCTGAAGAAAACAAAAAGGGAGAAGAGGATGGGGATAAGGATTAAGAAGACTATCGGTTATGCTGTCAAAGATGTCATTACCGATGATTGGCGCATGGGGGATGATCCTCGTTTCAATAAAAACTTCTGGAACGAAGATTATTCGGACGTGGGCGACGACGAAGAACCGGCGATGGAGAGATATAGTACAACAAGATTCCCCGACTTTGAGAAATGGGTTAAAAGCAATTATGACCTTATCCTCGATATAGCCGAAAAAGATTTCAGAAGACAAATAGTCAATGACAAGGAAATTGAAATCAAAAAAGAGGACAAAATCAGGGAGATTGATTATCCTATCAATTGGATGAAATCCGAAATAAAAGAGAAAGGTGAGGGGGCGTCTGACTTTTGGTTTACTGACTTCTGTGTTCATGACTTTGAATTTGGCTTAAAAGTAATGCTGTTTAAGCCGCCATCCTACAAGGACTGGCAACGCCGTGACAATATCATCGATTACTGCGAAGCCAATATAGATGGGAATACAGAGCCTTATGTCAAAGACCTTCCTGCGTCTGGAATCTATCCCCACCTTGGGATGATTCGTTTTCGGGACGCAACAAGCGAAGTAAGCGAAGCGCTTGCAGAAAAACATCGTCTGATGCCTGCTGAATACAGCATGTTAGTTGGGCGCTGGTCAAGGACGATGGAGCCGGGGATAAAACGAGCAGCAGATTTGCAGGATCTTGAAGAAAACTGGCGATGTCAAATGCCTATTGAAATGATTATGGCAATGGCATTTATCAATGAAGGGTTTACTGATCTCAAATCCTTCTTAAACGAATTGAGACCGATGTTATATGTCTACTGGTCATGAAAATTACGACTGAAGAACTCAGAGCCTTTGTTTCTACGCTTTCCGATAATGACAAGAGCATTATTGAGGCGAAAAAAGGATGTTTCAATGGTTCTTGGGACGTGATGGTTGGAGAGCTTTTGGTCGTAAAACAGGAACTTCAGAATGAAGTAGTTAAAGACATCATTGATGAAGACGTGGAGAGGATAGGGGTTTTTAGAAGCTTTGAAAAAGATAATGACGTAGATTTGTCAGGATGGATTAAAAATGATTCGAATACTTAATGCAAGAATGGGCTTTGCAACGAACAGTTCTTCGTCGCATTCCATTATCATTCTCAATAGAGGTGACGATCTTCCTCCAGAGGAATATCCAAACTACGACGATAACTTTGGATGGGATAATTTTACCCTTACTTCTCCGGAACAAAAGTCTCTTTATTTTGCAGCGATTTTATATCAGGGTCTTTCTTACATCCTTCCTGACAGGGCGGCTCATATTCTGATGAAAGAATTGGTTGGAGAAAGGGTTGCTGACCGTTTCACAGAGGACGACCCTCCTTCGATTGATCATCAGAGCATGTACATGCTCCCCTATGAGTTCAACAAGGATTTCATTGACTTGGAATTTGCGGAAGAATTCAATGACTATCTACAGAAGAGAGAAGTTGTTATTCTCGGCGGAAACGACAATGACGATAATGACCATCCTCTTTATGATGTGGAGAAAGATCCCGGTTTCAATTGCTTCAAGGACGTATACTGTCGTCCAGTGTGTCGTAAGGATAAGAAGTACGGTTATTGGGTTCTTTTCAATCAGGATAAGGGGACAAAAGTTCGGTTCCAGTTCGAGGGGACGCCGCAAGAGAACAAGCCTCCGAAGAGGGCTTACGCTCCTGAGTTGATTGATATTAAAATCACGGATTTTTGCGACAAGGGATGCCATTACTGTTATCAGGGTGCGACATCAGAGGGAGAACACGCGGAGGGTGTAGGTGAAATTGCCTATAATCTTTCGAATCTCAAGATATTTGAGGTTGCTTTGGGCGGTGGCGAACCAACTTGTCACCCTGATTTTGCCAATATATTGGAAAACTTCAGGGAGTATGGAACTGTTCCTAACTTTACGACTAGGAGTTTGGAATGGCTCTGTGATGCAGAGATTCGTGAAAGCGTAAAAAAGAATGCCGGTTCTTTTTCTTTTACTGTAAGTAGTGCTGATGAAGTCAGGGCGGCTCACAGAGCTTTCAAGCGTCATAAACTTAACGGTATGGCTCAGTATAACATTGTAATGGGAACCGTTGAAGAAAGAACTTTCCGTTTAATCGTCCAAGCAATTAGGCGCATTTTTGCCACTGTTGTGCTTTTAGGTTTTAAACCTGTTGGGCGCGGGAAAAATTTTGAGATGATTGATTATGACTGGCTCCCTTCCGTTTTGGAAGAGTTGGAGGAAAAGGGCAATTTGCCCAGAGTGAGTATTGATACTGTTTTAGCAAGTGAATATGCAGAAGAATGGGCTTCTATTGGCGTTTCTCCTTATACTCTGGAGATGGTTGATGGATCTTATTCCTGTTATATCGACGCTGTAAATAAGAAAATTGGACCTTCTTCATATTGCGAAGAAAACGAAATGATAGACCTGCCTTCATGGTATGGTTTGGAAATGGAAAATGCTCTTGAAGATGCGATGGACCGGTTCGAGAAGTATACTGCTCGAATGCGGAAGAAGATACAAACGAAGACATCTTCAAGGGTCCAATATCTGGAATTAGATTAAGGAGAAGGAAATGAGAGTTGGATACATCCCTGAAAGTATTACTTACGTCTGTCGTCGTCCTGAAAAGAAATCAACTCGATGGGACAGTCTGAGTGTGGATATTAAAGAACTGGATGTGATCCCTGCGTTCGCTGCTCAGAATGAAAAGGCTTTGGAGACTGCAAGAAGTTGGGCGACTGTTCGAAATTGGCGCAACAATACTTCTACTGAACCGTATGAGGAATTTGAATCCGACAACACTCCTATCAAACTTCAGATTGTGGGTCTCGAAAGACGCTCTGAAGGTGGTCGTGCTTACAAGGTGATAACCGAACATGGTTATTACTTCGACCTTAGAGAAGATGTTCTTTTTGACGCAATTATTTCTGTTGGTATCGAAAAAGATGGCAAGATGGGCGGCGAGTATATCTGGGGCGTTCTGGGGTCTCAAATGCGTCTTATTCGCAATGGAAGCGCCCTTCATGATTCTCTTAAGGAATTGACGGAAAGGAAGAAAAAGAAAAAAATCCCCATCAGGGATCTTGAGCCTTCAGGTATATATGCTTCTATGACTGAAGACAGGGGAACATTTATCGGAACGGTCTACGTTGATGGTAAGAAAAAGATGTTCTGGTATACGAATGGTACTCTCAAATCATCTGACATTGATGGCTCTTTCTGGAGTTTTTCTCTGAAATCTTCCCATTCAATGGTGGAAAAGGTTGGAAATTCTCAAGTCAAGTTGGATCAGAATTTGATTGACACCTTTAGAAAGAAAGCTTCAGAATCTGCCCTTAAGAGTTTAGATGAAAAAAGGGGAATGTATAGTTACGGGCGCGGGTATCATATGGAGGACTTGAGGGAAAAGCGTAATTATATGGTGATGACTCTGAACAAGAAAGACGTTGTTGAAGAATCTGACACGCTTACCAGAGTCAATGACGCTATTGCGAAATTACAACGAGAGTGCCAGTAATGGCTAAAAGAGATCCGGTTCCTCAATGCAAATATCCGCTGTACCGTTGTTATCCGTGGTTTTTCTGGAGACAGTGCTGTGAGTGCGGCAGGGAATTTCGGAGAGAGCATGGATGGCGTGCTATTACCGGTCCTATATTTAGAGGCGTTGGCAGACCTCGGCATCTTTGCAATGAGTGCGCTCCTGATCATGCTGCTGCTGTGGCGTATTTTAATGAAGACAGATGGCGTCCGCCGCGCCCTTCAACTCCCCCGCCTGCACAATCAATGCCGCCCGATGTCATAGAAAGAGCGTCACGCAGTGTGGAAAGGGATTATGAATGGAGGGTTGAGTTGGCACGGCGCAACAGAAGTCGCTATGAATCTTTGGAGGTAGATGATGTTTAAGGATGACATTCGCAAGATAAAAGAAGATGTTTATACTAAGCAGGCTGAAGTTGTTGCGCATGTTGCGAATCTTGCAGGCGAGGTTCAGTCACAAGCAGAAGAAATTAAAAGTAATAAAGAATTCATTCTTGATTTGCGTCGAAGATTGAACGCTGCCCTTGATATGTTGGGTACAGCAAGGCAAGAACTGGAATATTCAAAGCATCCGGATTTTGGGAAACCGGAGGAATTAATTAAAAGAATAGAAAAAGAAATCCCCAAATTGAACGATGTATCTGAGACATATGAGGAAGATTTCGACCTTTCTCGTTGTCCACGTTGTGGTGGGGATGCAGATCAGGGGCATGACAGATGTTATCCGCCAAATCCTTATGTCTGTTCAAAATGCCAGAAGAAGTCAGAGGAATCTCAAAGTACCGATATATAGTAAGTTACAGACAATTTATTAATTTCGGGCAAAAATAAAGTTTTCTTCGTATAATAGGTAAACAATAAAGGAGAAAATAGATGAAGAAATTAGCGACTATTCAGAAAATTACCGAACTCAACCCTATTCCCAAAGCAGACCGAATCGAAGTGGCTTCGGTCCTTGGTTGGAAGCTCGTCGTAAAGAAGGGCGAGTTCCAAGCAGGCGACCTTTGCGTGTATATAGTCATCGACACACTTTTACCGCCTACTTCGTGGAATGAGTTTCTTCATGATAAAAGCGATCCTGAAAAGAAGATTCGTCTTCGCACAGTGAAAATGCGTGGTCAGATCAGTCAGGGTCTTGCTCTGCCTATGAGTATTTTAGGCGACAGGATAACTGAATTCGAAGAAGGCGATGATGTTACCCAGATTCTCGGTGTCGAAAAATACGAGAAGCCTATTCCGACTCAGTTAGATGGTTCGATGCGGTGTGGATTTCCGGGGTTGATTCCGAAGACGGATGAAATTCTGGTTCAGAACGTTCCCGGCGTTATGGAAGAAATGCGTGGCAAAACGTTCTATGGCACTGTCAAGATCGATGGTACTTCCGGTACTTTCGCCAACCTTGATGGTGAAATCCATGCATGCTCTCGGAACACTTCGTGGCTGGAATCGGAAACTAACACTTACTGGCAGATGGTCAAGAAGTATAACCTGAAAGAAGTCCTTTTGGGCGCTGGTGATATTGCTATTCAGGGTGAAGTTGCCGGTCCCAGTATCCAGAAGAACACTGCCGGTCTCTCGGAACAGCAGTTGTTTGTTTTCGATGTTTATGACATTCGAAATGGCTGTCGGTATAATTATGACCAGTTGGTGGATTTCTGCAGTCTCCACAGTCTGCCGATGGCTCCCCTGATTTGTGGCGGTGTCTTCGACTATGAATCCATTGACGATCTTCTGAAGGTTGCAGAAAGTGCAACTTATATCGAAAATGGCAAACCGGCTGAAGGTATCGTTATCCGTCCTGAGGTGGAAACATACAGTGATGCCATCAGCGGAAGGTTGTCGTTCAAAGTTATGAACAACAAGTATCTGCTGAAGCATGGAGAGTAATTATGCCAAAAAAATTGTCGGAAGAAGAAACTAAGGTGCTCAAACTTAAAAAATGCAGGGTCAAGCAGGGGCGTCTTATTCCTGTTTATAACAAAGACAGGAAATTCGGTGCAAACATGTGGTATTACGCCCTGTGGATCGAGGATCAAGATGGTAAGAATGAACGATGCCTCTTGTTTACCGAAAAAGAACTCGAAAAACCATCTAAGAGGGCTGAGGACAACATTGAGGATCTGCCTAAAAAGGGATGGCTTACCGATTTATTGGATTGATGAATGATGCAAGGACCTAAAGTGGTTACCTTGTGTGGCTCTACCCGTTTCAAAAACGAATACATCAAAGCACAAAGAGACGAAACGCTGAAAGGTCACATTGTCATTTCCGTTGGATTGTTCGGGCATGTAGAAGGTCTGGACATGGACGGAGAAACAAAGAAAATGCTGGATAATCTTCATCTGAGGAAGATTGATCTGTCCAGTGAAATCCTCGTCATAAATGTCGGAGGTTACATAGGAGATTCGACCAAAAACGAAATAGAATATGCTCATCGAAACAATAAAATCGTAAGGTATCTGGAGCCGATAGATGAGTGAAATTGATTATGACATTGAGGATAGTTACGAAAATTTTGTTGAAGGACTAACTCTCGATCAGACCTTAAAAATTCAAAGATTGCTCCGTATCGACATGAGTGATATGAATCTGAGTTCTGAGGAGAGTATGAAACTTGGTCTTGTTTTCCGATGGTATCAGGCGATACGAAGACGGAGTGGGAAAGCCCCTGATTTAGATAATCTTTGTTTCCATGTTGGTAATCTTCCTGTCGTGAGCAGTATCGGCCATGCCATGAGAATGCTTGACGAATTTGAAGAGAAAAAGACAAATGTTAATACTGACAAAATCATGGAAATAAAGGAAGATACAAAGCCTGAAGAAGACGTTATCACCAGATTCAATCGGTTGGAAATTATTTAAAGATGGCTGATTATTGGTATGTTGGGGAAGACGTTTCAGGACCTCTCTGGTGGTCCAACGAGACTGGGACCGCAGTAACGAGGCGAATTATGTCTATCCAAGATGAAAGAGAAGAAAGAATGAGGCGTGGCGAAATGGATCCTCGATACATGATGGAAAGCATCGAGGAAGAAGGACGCCTTCGTGAAGAATTAGAGAATGATGTACGTTCAAATGTCCCAAGTAGCGGCGATGCCGTTGTTTATTCAGACAATTCTTCCCAGACTGTTGACGACATATTTAACTCTCTTGGCAATAACACTCCTGAAATTCAGGCTCGGATTAATGAAATGGCAGAAGAAGCGGAAGCTGTCAGAGCCGCTGCTGCTCGATCTCGTGAGGATTGGAACAGCACCATTAGTGATGAAGACAGAGAGGTCATAACGGATGCATTGGAGAACGCAAGACGAGCACGGGACCGCCAACGCGAACATGATGAAGAGAGGCTAGAGGCCGCTAGAGAGTTCTGGGGTAGAGTGAGCGACAACATTAATGGAGACAGTCATAGTGAAAACCCCGATGAAGATAATGGCTTTCTCATTAATGGAAAGAGTTTTGAAAAAGGCTCTTTTATAACTCTGTCGGCATCTGCCAACCATCCTCAGGCTCCGTCAGGTGTTCCTTTGGAGATTCTGGAGGCTTCACATCCCTTCGTGGCTGCCAAAAATCTTTTCACCAATGAGGTGTTCCCTTTAGATGTTTCCCAGTATGAGCATCAGATATTTTGTCTGAAGAAAGAATACGTTCAAGTGCTTATGAAGGGACAGAAGAAAAAGGGAAAGAAGCCCGATGACGGTTCTGGTCGCATTAGTGCGTTGGAAATCGAATGAATTTTGAGCAAAAATTGAAAAAGCTTGGCAAGATACAGCATGTGTCTGTTGATTCTGCCGGTGATAAGATGGTCGCTCGAATGCGGAATGTGTTTGTTTATGCGGACGACTATTCTTCTGAAAGAGAAGCTGCCGTTGCTGAAGGGGATGGTATTGAGGAGGCTATTGACAACTTGTGGAAAATTGTAACTAAAGCCGATGTTGTTTCGATGTTCAAGGGCTTTACCAATAGTCAAGAATGCTTCTGGGATGGAAGGAAGTTTGTTCCTCGCGGAACATTTGAATTCATAAAGCAGCAACGCGCCAAAAAGAAAAAGAAAAAACCAGCGGAAAAGAACCGCTTCAATATGTTGGAGATGTAATTTGCCACTTCTTTTAATTGTCTTATTTGTAGGTCTTCTGTTTGGAATTCCCCTCATTGTGCGAGTACGGGCACAGGCTAAGGTAGTAAATGAACAAATAGAGGGACTCCAAAAGGCATTAGAAGTTGTAAATGAACAAAGAGACCGTCTTACAGATAGGCAAATTGAGAGAAACCGACATATACAGGAGTTGCAGGGTCAGATCAATGTTTTA
>Ga0180437_10001383_pt1 | contig 41782 bp, 30 predicted proteins | sample SS_ome_4_FD_132410 | JGI IMG/M metagenome (GOLD analysis project Ga0180437, IMG submission 132410) | Hypersaline lake sediment archaeal communities from the Salton Sea, California, USA - SS_3_D_1 metaG | ecosystem: Environmental > Aquatic > Non-marine Saline and Alkaline > Hypersaline >...
GGCGGCGAAGTCGAACTCCGCGCGATACGTGTTGCCCAGCCAGATCGCCACGTCGACCAGGTCGTTGCCCAGCGCGAAGACCTGCTTCTTCAGGGCCGCCCGCTCCTTCGAACTCACGCGCTTCCGCCGCAGCAGGGCGAAGTGCTTCAACTGGAGCGTCAGCAGGTCGCTGCGGAGCTGCTTCGGATCGCCGCGCTTCAGCTCCACGAGCTGCTGCTGGGCGGTAACCGCGATCCCCGCCTCGCCGCCGCTCGTGGCCAGGTCCTTGGTGGCCGTCAGCAGCAGGTACTTCAGCCCGCCCTCCAGTTGCCCTGCCGCCGTCAGCAGCTCCTTGGCCAGGGCGGCCTTGGCCTTGCGGCTGGTGGCCTTGGCGATGCGGGGCTTGTACAGGTCGTCGAAGCTGGACCGGTCCTTCGGCGTGAACGGCGGGCCGGGCGCTGGCCGGGCGGCCTCGACGGCGGCCTCGGCGGCGACGGCAACCGCTTCGGCCGCCGCCTCACCGGCCAACAGGACCATGCCAACCCATACCACCAGCAAGAAGGTCTCTCTGCGCATCGTCAGTCCTCTTTCCGGGCCGGGCAAGAAGCGGCCCATTCGCCTGGGTTGGACGAACGGCGAGCAGTCAGGTTCCCCACGGCTGCCCGGCAGGCGCGCGCAGAACTCGACATCCGAGGCCCTCGCGACCCCCGGCCGAGACCGTCCCCGCCCGGAAAATAGGGTCTGTCCCTATTTTTCTGTCCCTGCTCTCCGGGCGCCCCGGTCGTGGCGCGGGGCTCTGGGTGTTCGAGAATCCGGGCGGATCGAACGGGTTGACCGATCAACGGAGTCGACGAGGCCGCGGCGTCGCTAGTCGTCGTCGTCGTCCTTCTCGGGCGGGCCCGGGTTCATGCCCTTCTCGATCATCGCCATTCGCTCCTGGTGCCTCATGCGGGCCTTGGTGAGGCTCTTGACCGTCGCGCAGATCACTACGACGATCACCATCAGCATGATCCAGGCGATGGACTCCAACTGCGTCAGAGCTTCCCATATTGTTGCCATGCTCAGTTCTCCCGCTCCCGGCCTGTCGGCGCTTATAGCGGGTAGTCGGGCCACGGGGCAGGCTATTGCAGGGAAAACCAACACGTTGCGATTGATCCGGGTGAGACGCGCTGCTTGTCAGAGCCGTGGGGCCGCCGTCACCGGCCGATCAGCGACCACAGGGCTTCCTCGACGCTCGGCGCGGTCACTTCGTAGGTCCGTCCGTCGATGACCTTCACGCCCTTCCGCCCGGCCGGGACCCGGCCGCGGGAGACCAGCTCCAGACGCATGCGAACCGGGTGGCGGACCTTGTAGGGCTTGATCTGCCCGCAGAGTCCGACGGCGCGGGCGGCGGACTCGGTGATGAGCTTGTGGGCGCGGGCGGCGGGCAGGAGCTGCCCGCCCTGGCAGTCGAGGCCCTTCTTGACGCGGGCGGTGACGATGCCGCCGACGAGGCGTTTGGCCTCGCGGCAGAGCTTGTCGTCGCCGCTGACCATGATCGTCGCCACGCCGCGGTCGCCCGCGATGGCCGCGTCGATGGCGAACTCGCCGCTGCGCTTGCCGTTGAGCCAGAAGTTCTGCCACCCCTTCGAGCTCATCGTGTGCTCGAGGATCGCCTTCGGCGTGCCCGCCATCGCGTGGTAGCCCAGCAGGATCAGCCCGTCGAAGCCGGCGATTCCCGGCATCCGGTCCCGGCCGGTGGCGCCCTGGATATACTCCGCCCGATCGTCCAGCTCGTCGAAGACGAAGTGATACCCGCCCCCGTGCGCGTCGCGGACGACGATCCTGCTGGCCCCCCCGGCGAGGCACCCGGCCACGCAGGCGTTGACGTCGCCCGTCAGAAGCCGCCGCCCCGCCTCGTAGTGCGCCTCGCCGGGAATCACCTGCGAACTGCGGCAGATCCCGCTGATCCCTTCCATGTCCACCATCACGAAGATCTTCATCGTCTCGTCTCTCCACAAGCCCCGTCAGGTGCGGCCGTGGGCCGCCGCCGGGCGGCGCCGCTTCAGCGCCTTCTCTTGCCGATGCAGTACAGCTTCGTGTCGGTGCGGAGGAAGAGCTGCCCGTCGGAGGGCACGATGGTCGCGTGGCACCGCCGGCCGCCCATCTTGACCTGGTGGAGGATCTTGAACTCGCTGCCGGCCGACAGGACGAACGCCTCCCCGTCGAGGTTGATGCAGTAGATCTTCCCGTCAACGCCGGTCGGCGAGGCGCGGAAGACGGCCCGGCCGCCGATGTCGCCCTTCCAGTGGACCTTGCCGCTCTGCGGGTCCATGCAGACGAGGGCCTTCTTTCGGCCGTCGAGAACGAACAGCCTGCCCTGGTAGATCAGCGGCGTGGCCACGTCGGGAGAGTTGTATCGCGTCCGCCAGATTTCCGAGCCGGCCGGCTTGCCGTCGGAAGCCGAGATGCGGACGGCGATCATCTGCCCGCCCTTCGGCGCGCAGGAGAGGGCCATGTTGCCCGTCCCGACGGCCGACGGGACCGTCCGCCACCACTTCTCCTTGCGCGGGTTGTAGCTGGGCGCCTTCCAGAGCATCTTGCCGTTCTCGGGGCTGTGGCCGGTGAGGTAGTCCCCGCCGGTCAGCAGGATCTGCCAGCCGTCGGCCCCCTTCTGGGGGATCGGTGTGACGAAGGCTTGGCGGCTCTCGCCCAGCGCGTCGGTGCGGCGGGGGCACTTCCAGAGGTCCTTGCCCGTGGACGGGTCCACACAGAGCAGGTAGCTGATGTGCCGCTCGCCCGCGCGGGCGTCGGCGTGAATGACGGGGATGTACAGCTTGCCCCCGTGCAGCAGCCCCGTCGAGGCGTACGCCCAGAGGATCTCGAACCGCCCGTGATCGGTCTGAATGTTGCGCCGCCAGATCTCCTTGCCCGCCATCGTGAAGCACGCCAGCTCGCCGAGCCCGGTGTAGAACCAGACCCTCTTGCCGTCGGTGATCGGCGACGGCGACGCGCCGGTGTTGCCCATCCGGTTGGCGAACCCGCCGCCCATCGGGACCTTCCACCGCCGCTTGCCCGTCTTGCGGTCCAGGCACGCGCCGAAGACGCCCTTGCCGGCCGGGTCCATCGCGCTGATGAAGACCACGTCGTCCCAGACGATCGGCGTGGCCCCGCCGACCCCGCCGAGATCGGCCGTCCAGGTGACATTCTCGGTGGGGCTGAACTTCGTCGGCAGGTCCGTCTCGCTGCTCGAGCCGTTGAACGCCGGCCCGCGCCACTGCGCCCAGTTGCCCGCCTCCGCAGGGCCCGGATCCGCCCCCGCTACCATCCCCGCCACGCACAACGCCAACACGATACGGTTTCTCATTGGACCGTCCTTCACTCGGATGGGCCATCGCCGCCCGACGCCGGCCGGCGGGATTCGGCGAGAACATACCATCACGCCACACGACGTACAACCCACCGCCGCGCCGCGCGGGCCGCCGGAAGGCGCGGCGGCAGACCAATGCCGAATGCCGAATGCTGAACGCCGAATGCCAAGCGGAAAGCAGCCGAGGCCGAGGACGAGGACGATTCACGGCCAGAGCTCCGCGTTGGCCGCCACGTCCGGCGGTCGGCAGCGCCGTCTCCGAGGCCCCGACGGGGCCTGCTGTCTTCCCTGAATCCGTGAAGTCCGTGGAATCTGTGGACGAACTCCGCGCCGCGCCCGGCGGGGAATCGTATCGTATGGTTCCTGTCGTAAGCGGTCCGCTGGGGGGGCGGCCGCCCGTACAGGAGCTGGCAGATGGCACAGACGGTCTACGAACAGGACTCGGCCTGCATGACGAACCCCTACGAGACGCCTCCGCCTCCACCGCCGATGATGGAGACGTTCGATCCGCCTCCGCCTCCACCGCCGCCCCCGATGCAGGCGATGCAGGCGACGGACACGCTGTCTCCACCGGCGACGCCGATGTACCCCGCCGCGCCGGCCAAGGCGTCGGTCTTCGGCGCGATGACCTGCCCGACGTGCGGGGCGCAGATGAACTGGCAGTCCGATCACGCCGGCTCGGGCATGCGATGGTTCGGGCTGGTGGGGCTGCTGATGGCCTACCCGCTGACGGCGAAGTTCCGCTGCCCGCAGCACGGCATCGTGCCCGACAGCTCGCTGGCGCCCGCCCAGCAGTCGGCGGCGCTGATCCGCAAGCTGATCCTGGCCGCCTCCGGGCTCGGCGTGCTGGGCGGGGCGATCTGGCTGTTCACCATCTGGGTGTAGGACGCCGGCAGGGCGGCGCCGCTTCGCGAACTGGGCCACCGGTCGAGCCGCTGACAGGGCGACTGTGAAAGCCGCCAGACGTCGAGAAGCCACGATACTCGCGAAGCCGCAAGCGGCCGCCAGCCCGAGCCGCTTGCGGCTTCGCGCTCTTCCCCGATCCGCGGTCTACCGCCCCCCCGCGCCCCGCACGTCGTAGCACCAGAGCGTGTCGTGATACCGCAGGTACAGCCGCCCCTTGTGGATGACGGGGTGGGCCCAGACGTCGCGGCGCTTCTGCTGGATCAGCCGGAACCGCCCGGCCGTCTCGAAGCCGGCCTCCGTCGGCCGAAGCAGGGCCATCTCGCCCCGCTCGGAGAGGCAGTACAGCCGCCCGTCGGCCCAGACGGCCGAGCCGCTGTTCAGGTCTTTCTTCTCGTACAGCGTCTTGCCCGTCGCGAAGTCCACGCAGAACCAGTGATCGTTGTGGCGGTAGCCCGAGCTGAACAGCCGCCCGCCGACGAGGACCGCCCCGCCGGTCAGGTTGTTCACCGGCGTCGACCAGATCGGCTCGACACCGACGCCGCCGGCGGCCGACTTCAGCCGAAGCCGCTCGCCGATCTTGTCGTCCGGGCTCGTGACGAACACCGTCCCCTCGTGGTAGACCGGCATGCAGCCGAGCACTTCGTAACGCGTCGGGCGCGGATGAGTCCACAGCAGCTTGCCCGTCTCCGCGTCGACGCCGTAGGCGTGGCGACTGCTCTGCCCGACAATATGCCGCCGCCCCCCGTGGCGGAAGAGGATCGGCGAGGCGTAGCCGGCCCGTTCGCCCGCGACGGGCTTGCTCGCCCAGACCGTATCGCCCGTCTCGGCGTCCAACGCCGCGCACAGGCCCTTCCGACCGCCCGGCGTGACGATCACCCGCCGGCCGTCGACCAGCAGACACTCGCTGATGCCCCAGCGGGGCACTTGGGCGGCGAAGCGCTGGAGCGTGTTGACCGCCCAGATCTCGCGGCCGCTGTTCGCCTCCAGGCAGGCGGCCCGGCCGTTGGCGTTCATGTGGTACAGCCGCTCGCCGGCGTACGCGCAGCTCGCGCGGGCGCCGGGCCAGGACCGCTTCCAGGCCCGCCCGTTGGTCGCCTTCCACTTCGGCTTCCCGTCGAGCCCGTAGGCGCGGACGATCAGGTCGCTTTCGACGTCGCCGGTGATGTAGAGGCTGCCGCGGCAGATGATCGGCGAGGACCAGCCCCGCCCCAGGCCGCTCACCGACCAGAGCAGCTTCGGCCCGCCCTCCGGCCACCGCGCCAGCAGCCCCTTCTCGTGGCAGATCCCGTCGCGGTTTCGGCCTCGCCATTGGGGCCAGTCCGGCTCGGGCGAGCCGATCAGCCCGTCGGCGGTCGGCGCAGTCGGCGAGGCCGCGGAGGCGACCACGGGGACGCACCAGCCGACCACCGCCGCCGCAAACCATCTCGCCGGCCCTGCTGCTGTTGCTTGCATACCTGGCAAATCGTTGCTCTTCTTACTTGCTGCCGCCGCTCGACGGCTTCTTCAGCCGCTCGACGAGCGTCTTGAAATACGCCGACCGCCGGCTGGCCGGGTCCAGCCCGATCGACTTCTCCAGTGCCGCGATCGCCGCTTGGTTGTTGCCCAACTGCGTCTGAACGTACCCCAAGAAGCCGAACGCGTTCGCCTCGTCCTCGAACCGCTTGGCCTTGTGGATCAGCAACTCCAACGCGTCGAGGGACTTCTGAAGATGGGCCTGCTTCGTCTTGGCCTCCTTCGTGGCGCGGCTCTCGCGCAGGTGGTTCTGCGCGCGGACCATCAGGATCCTCTCCATGTAGCCGGCCGCGTTGGTCGGGTCGTGCTTGACGGCCTGGTCTTCCAGGATGCGGCGGTCGGCCTCCTTCGTGTCCGCCGGCGCGCCCTTCAGCAGGGCGTAATGGACCAGGGCGGCATTGGCCTTCTTGAACTTCGGGTCGAGCTTCTTCAGCGCCTCAGCCGCCTTGGCGGCCTTCTCCCACGCCAGCTTCGAACTGTAGAAGTCCAACGCCTTCTGGTTCCGCTCGAAGCTGTCCGCCGGCAGGGCCGCCAACTCCGCCTCGACCTTCTTGACCTCCTTCAGCGCCGCCGCCGACTTGACCAGCTCCTCCTTGAACTTCGGCAGCGGCCGGTAGCCGCTGACCTTGTGAAGCAGGATCCCGTCGGCGTTGGTCATCGCCAGGAACGGATACCCCCCCCCGCCGTACTTCCGCATCAGGGCCATGTTGAAGGCCGCCTCCTTCGAAGGCTTCTGGCCGCGCGGGACCGTGCAGTCCAGCGTCGCGCAGACATAGTCCGACAACGCCTGCTTGCCCCCCTCGACCTTGTACACCTCGTTCTCGATCTTCCGGCACCAGCCGCACCACGTCGTCGTGAAGTGCAGGTACAGCGGCTTGCCCTCCTTCCGCGCGACCTTCTCCGCCTCGGCATAGTTCGTGTGAAAGTACCCGAACTCCTTCGCCGCCGCCGGCCCGGCCAACAACACCGTCGCCAGCGCCGCCGGCGCGACAATCCTCAATGTCCTCATCGCCTGTTCCTTTGTGCAGGAGGCTCGCCCTGTTGGTCGCGAACGCTCTGTCTCAGAGCGTCCACCCTGATTAACGGCCCCGCCGGGGCCGACGTTCCGTTAAATCGTAGGCGCGCGGGGGCCATAACGACACGGCGATGAGCGTCAGGCCGCCGCCTACCGCCCGCCCTGTAGGCGATAGAGCAGGTTGATCTCGTAGGCCGAGAGGGGGCGGGCGTGGATCATCACATCGTCGACGAGGCCGATGAGGCCGGGGTCGGAGTATCGGCCGACGTGGATGAGGGGCTTGCTGACGGTGAGGTCCTTGGCGAACTTTCGGTCCTCGACGGCGAGGGCGCCGTTGACGTATTGGGTGACGGCATCCTCGGCGCTGTCGACGACGAGGGCGAGATGATGCCATTGGCCGGCCGAGGGGCGCGGGGCGCCGTCGGACCGTTCCGACGCGTCGTCGCCGCTCCAGTAGATGTACTGCATCTGCTCCCGCCCAATGGCCCAGACGAAATCGCCCCGCGACTCGATCCCGCTTCGGCGATTGAGGGCGATCGCCTGCCACTTGGCCTTGCTCTCGGCGATGCGGGCCCAGACGCATATCGTCATCGCGCCGGCCAGGCGAAGCCTCTGCGTGGAGGGGGCGGCCACGTAGCCTGCTCCATCCAGTTCGCACGCCCCGCCGACTCGGCCGGCGTCGACGCGCCGGGCGCCTTCGTACCGGCCGTCGTTGCGCCGCCCGCTGACGTCGGCGACTCGCTTGTCGCCGGCCTTCTTGTCGAAGTCGTAGTGGAGCAGGAGCCCTCGCTTGAGTTCGGCCGGCAGGGCCGGCCGCCAGGCGGTCGCCCGGGCGAGCTTCGACTTCGCCAGCGCCGACTTGATCGGGTCGGCCGAGCGGCTCATGCACCGCTCGTAGTACGCCGCCGCCCTCGCCATCGCCCGGGCCTTACTGGTCGGCCTGGCCGAGTTCGCCATCGCCAGGTACCAGTCGCCCAGTTCCATGCAGGCCTCGGCGGCCACGTCGTCGACGGCCTTCGCCGCCAGCGGCACGTAGGTCCGCAACTTCTCACTGACATCCGGCGTGATCAGCTTCGCCGCCTCGCCAACGTCACCGACGTCCTGCACGTAGAGTTGAATCAGCCGCTCACGCGCGACGCGATTGTCGGCGTTGGCCGCCAGCAGCCCGCGGCAGCGCCGAATGTCCTGATGCGTCTTCCGTCGCTCGGCCAGGTCCTTCAGCCGAAGCGACATCTCGTCCCGGCGAGCCGGCGCGTAACGGCGGGCCATCCGGGCCGCCTCTTGGCACAGCGCCAACGCCTCGTCGATCTCCCACGCCGCCGCGAGCTCATCCGCCGCGGCGAGGGCCTCTCGGACGTAGGCCTTGGCGGCCGACTTCTTCCTGGCCGACCCCGCCGCCTGTAAATCGAGCTTGCAGGCCGCCAGCAGCTTCTTCCGCCACGCGGCCTTCCCCTCCCCTACGGCGGCCAGCATCGCCTCGGCGGCCCGGATGGCCGTCGGGTAGCCCTTCGCCTGCTTGACGCCGAGTTCGTAGGCCTTCTCGACGATCCTGGCCCGCGCGGCCGGCCGGCCCGACAGGCCGTCGGCCGCCTTCAGCAGGTTCGCGGCCCAGGCGGCGTTGTCGACCGGCACGGGCTTCAGCGAGAGGATCAGATCGTCGACCTCGTCGGCCGACCCAGCCGGCGTCCAGACAAGGCAACACACCACAGTTGGCAGAGCAAACAGGCGCCCCTTCATCACGTGCCTCCCCGGCGGCGCCGGCGCATCCGGGCGCCGCGACCGCCTCGATAAGAAAAAGGCCCGCATCACACAAAGGCCGCGGGCCGTCCGTGACTACGCCCGAGAGGATTCGAACCTCTGACCTTATGCTCCGGAGGCATACGCTCTATCCAGCTGAGCTACGGGCGCAACTGTCTTCGGAGGGGATTCTCGCAGACGGCGAGGGGGAAGTCAACAGCGTTGTGGGGGACGCGCTACGGGATGCTCCGGCGGTGGAGAACGTTCCGAAGAGACCTGCTTTCCGCAGCAGCGCCGCCGCGAGGGATGAGAGCGGACGTGCGTGTTCCCGTTTTCGTGCTGGGGGGCGGGCAGGCCGCCGCGGTAGAATGCGCGCGTGGAACTGCCCGAGATCCAGCGCAGGAAGACGCGCCCCGTGCGGGTCGGCGGCGTGACCGTCGGCGGCGCCGCGCCCGTGATCGTGCAGAGCATGACGAACACGACGACGGCCGACGCGGCGGCGACGATCGAGCAGGTCGGGCGCCTGGCGGAGGCGGGGGCGGAGTTGGTCCGCGTGGCCGTGCCGACGCGCCAGGACACCGCCGCGCTGTCGCGGGTCGTGGCGGCGGCGGCCGTGCCGATCGTCGCCGACGTACACTACCACTTCGACCGGGCGTTGGAGGCGATCGACGCGGGGGCGGCGAAGATCCGGCTGAACCCGGGCAACCTTCGCGACCGCGATCAGGTCCGCCAGGTGATCGCCGCGGCAGCCGACGCGGGTGTGGCGATCCGCGTGGGGGTCAACGAAGGCTCCGTCGTCGAGCGGCGTGAGGGCGAGCAGCGTCGGGCCGACCTGTCCCGCCCGCTGGATCTGCTGATGGTCGAGAAGATGGCCGAGTACCTCGAGGTCTTCGAGGAGGCGGGCTTCGCCGACCTGGTCCTGTCGGCCAAGAGCCACGACGCGTACACGACGGTGGCCGTCAACCGCCTGCTGGCCGAGCGGTGGGACTACCCGCTGCACCTTGGCGTGACGCACGCCGGGACGCCCGAGACGGGCGCGATCCGCTCGGCCGCGGCGCTGGGAGCCCTGCTGGCCGAGGGCATCGGGGACACGATCCGCATCTCCTACGCGGGCGACCCCGTCGCCGAGGTCGCCGCCGCCCGCGAGCTGCTCTGGTCGCTCCGCCTCCGCCGCCGCGAGGGCCTGGATCTGATCGCGTGCCCCACATGCGGCCGCGCCGAGATGGATGTCGCCGCCCTCGCCGAGAAGGTCCGCGAAGCCCTCGCGGACGTGAAGGCCCCGATCACGGTGGCGGTGATGGGCTGCGTCGTCAACGGCCCCGGCGAGGCCGAGGGCGCCGACGTCGCCGTGTGCGCCGGCAAGGGCAAGGCGGTGCTCTACCGCCGCGGCGAGCGCGTCGGAACCGTCGCCGCCGCCGAGATCGTCGCCGCCGTCGTCGCCGAGGTCCGCGGGCTGGTTGAGTGACGTGCCCCCTGCGCTTGACGATGCCGCGCCGAAGCGTGGCGGACGGTTGGGATCATCCGTCAGGCCCGCGGCGAGCATGGGTCGCCTTCTGGTCGGGAGTTCTCGATGAAGATGAGCGCTTCAGCTTTGGTGTGCCTCGCCGCGGCGGCGTTGGGCCTCGCGCGTCTCGATGTGGCTGCGGCGACGTACGTGGTCAGCCAATCGCACGGCGCGGCCGGGGACGACAATCCCGGCACGGCCGACAAGCCGCTGAAGACGATTGGCGCGGCGGCGAAGCTCGTGAAGGCGGGCGACACGGTGGTCATCCACGCCGGGGTCTATCGCGAGCAGGTGGCGGTGGACGCCGACGGCACGGTCGCCGCGCCGATCACGTTCCGCGCCGCCTCCGGCGAGCGCGTCGTCGTCACCGGCGCGGATCTGCTGACGCGGTGGCGGAAGGAGGCGGGGGAGGGCAACGTCTTCTCGACGCCCTGGCCGCACCGGTTCATCACGCACTACAAGAGCATGGCCCACCCGAACGACGACCGCCACCGCATGATCGGGCGGGCCGAGCAGGTCTTCGTCCACGCCTACCCGCTGGGCCAGGTGCTCCGCCGCGACCAGCTCAGCCGCGGGACCTTCCACGTCGACGTCGAGGCCAAGCGCCTGTACGTCTGGAGCCGCGACAACCGCGACCTGACGGCCGGCCGGGTGGGCGTCGAGGCGTCGGTCCGGCCGCTGATCTGGCGGAGCGGCGGTGCCCACGTGCACCTGAAGGGCCTGCGCTTCCGCTACTGCGCCAACGCCGCCCAGCGCGGCGCGGTGCGGATCGAGGGGTCCGACAACGTCGTCGAGGATTGCGTCTCCGAGCGGGCCAACAGCATCGGCGCCTCTTTCACCGGCCGCCGCGGCGTCGTGCGGCGGTGCGTCTTCCAGCACAACGGGCAGATGGGCTTCAGCGCGGTTCGCGCCCACGGCATGCTGATGACCGGCTGCGTCGTGCAGTTCAACAGCACGAAGGGCTGGGACCGCGGCTGGGAGGCGGGGGGCAACAAGATCGTGCTCTGCCGCTCGCTGGTGATCGAGAAGACGCGGTGCATACAGAACGCCGGGCACGGCATCTGGTTCGACATCGGCAACGAGGGCTGCGTCGTCCGCAACTGCCTGCTGGCCGGCAACGACAACTGCGGGCTGTTCTACGAGATTTCCTACGGCCTGCACGCGCGGGACAACGTGATCGTCGGCAACGGTTTCTACGGCTCGACGGGTGCGTGGGGCGCCGACGGTGGCATCGCCGTCTCCAGCTCGCCCGGCTGCCGGATCGAGCGGAACCTGATCGTCGGCAACAAGGAGGGGTTTCAGTTCCGCGAGCAGATCCGATCGACGCCGAAGATCGACGGCCGTCGCAGCCACGCCGTCTGGAACCACGACGAGGTCGTCCGCAGCAACCTCATCGCGAGCAATCGCGACTGGCAGGTCGGCGGGTGGTTCGACATCCTCGACGGCCGGCACTGGCCGCGGGCGATGCAGGCCGGCTGGGAGGTCGACAAGCGCAAGCTCGAGCAGGCCCTCGCCGACTATAAGGCCAAGGGCCAGCCGCCGGGCCTGTCGCTCGAGAAGCTCGGAATCCGCTTCGAGAAGAACGTCTACTGGGCCCGGGCGCCTCAGGGCCTGTGGCTGTGGGGCTGCACGTGGCGCAGGCACAAGCGCTACGCGAGCGTCGACGCGGTGCGGAAAGAGCTGAAGCTGGAGACGGGCAGCGCGTCGGCCCGGCCGGCGTTCGCCGACGCCGCCGCGCTGGACTTGCGCCTGCCCGCCGATCACCCGGCGATCCGCATGGGCAGCTACCCCCGGGGCGAGGTCCCCGGCGTGCGTCTCGGGACGAGATGAGGCCTTCTCCCCCGGCCGCCAAGCGGATAGAATCGCCGGGAAGACATGGGCCGGGCTTCCTCGGCGGGCAGGCCGGCAACCGGAGAGCGATCAGATGGCGAACGACAGAGCAGCGGACGAGGCGCGATCGGAACGCACCACGACACGCCGGGAGATTCTCGGCGCATTGGGTGCTGCCTCGGCGATGGGCATGGTCTCTCAGGCGGCCGAGGGCGCGCCGCGACGGGGCGGCGGGGCCGATCGGGGCGGCATCGTCACGGAGGCCGACCGGCGGGAGCACGCGCGGCTCAGGGCCCTCGACCTGAGCGATCCGAAGGTGGCCGCCCTCCAGAAGCAGATGCCGGCCGGGACGATCGACAACCTGCGGATCGGGCGGCTGATCTGTGGGAGCAACCTGATCAGCATGAACATGCACTCGCGCGACCTGGGCTACGTGCGGGCGCTGGCGACCCACTACAATACGGAAGACCGGGTCCTGATGACGCTGAAGCGGTGCGAGGAGCTCGGCGTCAACGGGATCGTTCTGAAGAACCACAATTTCAAGCGGTTCCGCCTGTCGCGGTACTGGGACGAGTGGGGGGGCAAGATGAAATGGATCGCCGACGTGATCACCACGGACATCGACCAGTACGAGCGCCTGCTGGTCGAACATCTGAAGTTGGGAGCGTCGGCCGCCTATCTGTGGGGCGGGGCCAGCGACATCTGGTATTTCCAGAACAAGCAGCGGAACATCGTCAAGGCCATGGAGATCATGACCAAGCACGGGATCCCCTCGGGCATCTGCGCCCACAAGCTCGAGCCGATCCGGTTCGCCGAGAAGGAGGGCCTGTCCCCCGACTTTTACATGAAGACGCTGCACCACGACCGGTACTGGTCTGCCCATCCGGCCCAGGGCCGCAAGCCGCTGGAAATGTACCAGAAATGGTCGCCCAGGCACGACGAGTACCACGACAACCTGTTCTGCCAGGACTACAAGGAGACCATCGAGTTCATGCAGACCGTCAAGGCCCCGTGGATCGCCTTCAAGGTCCTCGCCGCCGGCGCGATCTCGCCGAGAGACGGCATTGGAAAGGCCTTCGAAAGCGGGGCCGACTTCATCTGCCTCGGCATGTTCGACTTCCAGGTCGCCGAAGACGTCAAGCTGACCCGAACCGCCGTCGCCGAAGCCAGGAACCGCAAGCGACCGTGGGTGTGAGAGGGGCGGATGGCGTCGGCTGCGCGCAGTATCCCTGGCCCATGGCCACAGGAGGCCGTGCCTGATGAGACGCCGCAGGAGAGCGGTAGTCATCTTGATTGCGGTCGCACTGCTGCTGAGCGGCGGCTTCGCGTGGCACTGGCACGCCACTTATCGCGATGCTGAAGGACAAGGAGCCGTGGGTGCGACGCCATGCTGCTGAATCGCTGGGGCGCCTTGGGGGCAGGCGTGCAATGGAGCCGCTGGGAAGTCTGTTATCTGACGACAACGAACTGGTCCGGAACGCAGCCAAGGAAGCCCTGAGCAATCTCTGGCAGGACGGGACGGGGTCAGATCGGGATGAGTGACCAGCAGCCGAGGCAGAGATTGCGAAGCGACGATGTTTCACAAGCGAGGAGCCCGCGAATGGAGACAACACGCAGACGCGATTTCCTACGAGCTGTCGGAGCGGGAGTTGCCGTGGCGGCCGTCTCGGGTGGGGGAGACATCGGCGTTGCGGCCACGGGAGGCGTGCCGAAGCCCGGCCGGGCTGCTGCGGCGCTGGCGCGCAAGCTGCCACGATGGCGCGGCTTCAACCTCAGGGAGAAGATCTCGAGCAAGAGCATATCGCGTGTGGGGGCCAAACCGCTGCCGGGCAATCTGCCTTTCCGCGAACAGGACTTCGAGTGGATCGCCGAACTCGGCTTCAACTTCGTCCGATTGCCGATGGACTACCACTGCTGGTCCGGCGGCGACGGTCCCCGGCGGCTGAACGAGAAGGCCCTCAGAGAGATCGATCAGGCGGTCGAATGGGGCAGGCAGTACCGCATCCACGTGTGCCTCAACATGCATCACGCGCCGGGATACCGCGTGGGCTGGGCGATCGACCCCTGCCTCTGGACCGACGAGAAGCCGCTGGAGCTGTTCTGCTTCTACTGGTCGATGTTCGCGAAACGCTATCGCGGCGTTCCTTCGTCGCGGCTGAGCTTCAACCTGGTCAACGAGCCGGGGCGCATCAAGCCGGGCGTCTACGTGACGGCTGAGATGTGCGACAAGGTCTACCGAAGGGCGATCGACGCGATTCGCCGCGAAGATGCGGATCGTCTGATCATCGTCGACGGGCTGCTGTGGGCACAGAAACCTCTGCCGGGCCTCGCCGACATCCAGGTCGCCCAGAGCACTCACTGGTACCAGCCGCGCGAGCTGACCCACTACAAGGCGCCTTGGCTGAAGAAGGCCGATTGGCCCAAGCCGGCGTGGCCCATGAAGAGGAAAGGCCGCCTCCTCGACCGCCGTTGGCTGCGAGCAGCCCACGTCAAGCCCTGGAAGGCTCTTGAAGCGAAGGGCGTCGGCGTCCACGTGGGCGAGTGGGGCGTTCTCGATACGGTCCCGCACGACATCGCACTGCGATGGACACGGGATTGCCTGGAGCTGTGGAAGGAAGCCGGCTGGGGCTGGGCGCTGTGGAACTTCCGCGGCGAGAACGGATTCGGCTTCCTCGACACTCACCGTGCGGACGTCAAGTACGAGGACTTCCACGGCCGCCGGCTGGACCGTAAGATGCTGGAGCTGGCGCGGGAGACCTGAGCCCATCTCCCACCCGGTCCGGGCGGTGGGGCAACTCTCTGGATCAGCTCGAGCACGGATAGAGCACGTTACTTCTGTGGCCGCATGTGTATGACGAACAGTTGCCGCGTCTTGCCCGCCGTGACGCCCGGAACGAGGATCGCGTCGCTTGTACGGTTCCATCGCGGCGCCGAATCGATGCGGAGGTCGCCCTTGTACATGCCGCGGCTGAAAGCGGCGGTCCGGCCGTAGTGGCCGTCGGCCAGGCGCAGCACGACGTAACGGTTCACGCCGCCTTTCGACGATCCGTTGACGAACCATCGCCCGTCCGGGGACAGCGAGATGTCGCCTTCCGGGTCGGGAAACACGTCCGGCGTGCCGAGCCGGCCGGTCACGCGCTTCTCGACGACGTCGTAGAAGATCTGGTTTCGCCCATCACGTCCGATGAGCTTTGTTCCCTCGCCCCATTCCGGATGGCCGCCGATGTGCTTCTCGTGGAGCACGAGATCCGTGCCGTCGGATTTGATCGAGCAGGGGGTGTTGATGCGCTTGCCGCGGCGGACGCGCCAGCCGCCCCGCACGAAGAAGTACACTCGCTTGCCGCTGCGATCCCACAGCGTGTGGTTGATGAACAGCGGTGTCCCTTTCGATTCCGGAACGTGTTTCTCAAGGCGCCGGGCCAGTTGCTGATACGAAACCAGAATGCGTTTGCTGCCCGACTCGATGTCGACAACAAAGATGCCGTCGTCGCCCGGAGCGGCGTGATCCTTCGACCAGTCGAGGCTGCCGGGATAGCCGGTTACGAGTCTCAGGCGGGCGAGGCGGCCGTAGTTCAGTGCGAGAAACGCGTGGCCGGTCGGAGAGACGCCGCTGTTGCCGATCGGCGTGTCCGAAAAGCGATACTCACGCACGCGGCGTCTCTCGCCGACGTCATAGAGCACGGTGAACACGTGGCCGTTGGCCGGATCGCGGTCGTTGAAGAAGAACCGGGTCTTGGCCGCGCGAGGGTGCCAGTAGAACATTGTGCCTTGTTGGAAGTTCCACGCCCTGGTCTCGTCAACGCGGACAATCCTGTTCTTGTTCTGGGTGTCCACAAGAACGACCCGCGCCGCGTCGGTCGGCCGCGGCATGCGATCATGGAAGCCGACTTCGAGAGACAGGATGTAGTGTCCGTCCTCGCTCCACGGGATCGTGAGGCACTGGCCGATGTAGCCGAACAGATGGTGTTTCGGGCCGAACGTGATCTGCTCGACATCGAAACCGACTGTCTCCATATCGTCTGCTCCAAGGGGAGAAACACAGAGGCATACGAGCAGAATCGGCCAGGACGAAAACACCGGAAGCCGTTTTCCGGTTCTGTGGTTAGCCGCGTGACTCTCGATCATCTGTTCGTCCGTGCCTCCATGGGGTCAGACCCCGAATAGTGATTAGTGGTCGGGCCAGGTCGTGCAGAGGGGCAGGGCGGTCAGCACCAGTTCATATCGTCGCGGGGCGCCAGGCGGCGCATGAAGAGGCTCTTGTTGGCGGCCTCGTCGTTGGTGATTCGCATGGCCTTGGCGTCCCAAAGCAGCGTCTTGCCCGGGTGCAGCAGGGCGATATCGCCGAGGACGATGATCTCCGACAGCGGGCCGGCGTAGCTGAACGGCGACATGGCCGTGTCTTCGCCCTTGCAGGCCAGCGTCCAGTTCTCGAAGTGGCTGCGCCCCTTGCAGCGGAAGGCCTTCTGCGGCGGTTTGGCGGTGGCCTTCATGGCCGCCTCGGGAATGATCCGCGCCCCCTGGCTGTGGCTGCCGGCCATGATCGAGGCGTCCTTGCCCACCATCACCGAGCCGCTGGTGATCTCGCGCCGAGATTTGTCGAGGTGCCTGGGTCGGGGGAAGTCGATGCCCCCGCCGAGGTAGTACTTGACCGTGACGGGCGGCTTATTCCCCCGCGAGCCGAACTGCCAGGTGATGACACCCGCCCGCGGCAGCGAGCCCGGAGAAGCCGGGATCGGCACGTCGGCATGCACGCTGGTGGGGGTCCGCAGGTCCAGCGCGTAGTAGGCCGGGTCGAGAATGTGCGCGGCCATGTCGCCGACGGCGCCGCTGAAGTGGCTGTAACGGATCCACTCGCGGTTCATGTAGCTGCTGGAGAACGGGATCGCCGCCGCCCGGTTGAGGTACAGGTCCCAGTTCAGCGACTTCGGCACGGCCGAGCCCTTCACCAGCGGCTTGTCGGTCCAGTAGTTCTTCCGCGAGTAGGCGTGGACTTCCCGGATCGGGCCGACCGACTCGGCCAGGCCCCAGTCGCGCAACTGCGCCGAGGATCGCCCGGAATGGCCCTGGTGGCCCATCTGGGTGACCACCTTGTGCTTGGCGGCCTCGAGGGTCAGCAGGCGGACCTCGTTGACGGTGTGGCAGAGCGGTTTCTGGCAGTAGACGTGCTTGCCGCGTCGCATGGCGTGCATGGCGACGGCGTAGTGGGCGTGCTCGGGCGTGGAGATGCAGACGGCGTCGATATCCTTGCCGATCTTGTCGAGCATCACGCGGTAGTCGGTCCACTGCTTCACCTCGCGGACCGCCTTGAACCGGGCGGTGTGTTTGGCGGACCACTCGCCGTGGACGTCGCAGGTGGCCACCAAGTTGCCCAGCCTGCTCAGCGTGTGGGCGTCGGACGAGCCCATCCGCCCAACGCCGATGCAGGCGATGTTGAGCTTGCTGTTGGGCTTCGGCCCGCCCCGCAGGACGTTCGGCGCCGCGACGGCGACCGGGGCGGCCAGCGCGGTCTTGAGGAAGGTACGGCGTTTGATCCGTTCCATCATGCATGCCTCCTTGGCAGCGGCGGTTTCTCGTTGGGCGGAGCCCTCGCGGGCCATCCCCATGATCCTACCGTGTTGCGTCCGTGGCGTCGAGAGCGCCCCGCCGGGGCTTCGGCGTTTTTCCCCGGTCGCGGCGCTTCAGCCGGCCGTCGCGGTTGCGTTTACGTTGGGCTTTCTGCTTCCTTCGTTTGGCGGCCTCGGCTTCGGCGGCGGGCGACCAGCGCTTGGGCGCGCCGTTGATCGGGTCGGCCATCTTGGCCAGCCAGTCGTTGTGCAGGGCGGTCAGCTCGGCCACCTTGGCCGGGCGGGTGGCGGCGAGGTCCTTTGTCTCGCCGAGGTCGGCGGCGAGGTCGAACAGCTCGACGCGGCCCTTGAGGCCGACCAGCTTCCAGTTGCCTCGGCGGACGGCCCACTTGCCCTCCCAGCCGCCGGAACTCCAGAACAGCGCGTCGTGGAGCTTGTCGGCCTTGCCCGTCAGCGCGCCGAGCATGTCCTTGCCGTCCAGCGGCTTCTTGGCGGGCATCGGCAGCCCGGCGGCGGCCAGGGCGGTCGGGAGGATGTCGATCGAGCAGACCGGCACGTCGCAGGTGGTCCCGCCCTCGAGCCGCCTCGGCCAGGAGACGATCAGCGGCACGCGGATGCCGCCCTCGTAGTCCTGCTGCTTGTAGCCGCGGAGCGGGGCGTTGTTGGCGTGCATGGCCTTCGACCCGCCGTTGTCGGTCAGGTAGATCAGCAGCGTGTCGTCGAACAGCTTCGCCTGTTCCAGCTCGCCGACGATCCTGCCGACCCCGTCGTCGAGGTGCTTGATCATCGCCATCAGCGTGTCGCGGATCTTGTCGCCGGTTTCCTTCCTGATCTCGCCGGCGGGCGCCTGCGGCGGGGCGTGGACGGCGTTGTAGGCGACGTACAGAAAGAACGGCCGCCGCCTGTGCCGCCGGATGAACGAGACGGCCTCCTCGGTGATCCGGTCGGTCAGGTAGCCGCGATCCTTGATCGGCTTCGTGCCGCGATGGATCGGGTGGTCGGCGGCGTTCAGGTCGAAGTAGTCGTGGGCCCCGCGCCCCATGAAGCCGTAGAACTCGTCGAAGCCGCGGTGGACGGCGTTGTACTCGAGCGTCAGCCCCATGTGCCACTTGCCCAGCGCCCCGCAGACGTACCCGGCCGGCTTGAGGTGCTGCGGGAAGAACACCTCATCCAGCGGCACGCCCGATCCGCCCTCGCCGCCGGTGTAGACGCCGAACCGCTGCTGGTACCGCCCGGTCATCAGCCCCGCCCGCGTCGGCGCGCAGACGTGCCCGCTCGTGTAGCCCTGCGTGCAGACGACCGACCGCCGCGCCAACGCGTCGGTATGCGGCGTGCGGACCTCCTTCGGATGATGCCGGTTGTAGCTGACGTCCGCATAGCCCTGGTCGTCGGAAAGGATCACGACGATATTCGGCGGCCGCTTCGTCTTCTCGGCCGCCGCGCCTCGCAATCCTGGCGGCGCGGCCACGGTCGCCGCCCCGGCGGCGGCGGCTCGGCTCGCCAGCGAGAGAAATCCGCGTCGGGTCATCCGGCGGTGGGTCGTTGGCATTGTATCGGCTCCGCATCGTGGGTGTTTCCGGGGATCAGGAGCATAAGAACACTATGGGGCGTGGCAGTCAAGGGGAGAAGGGACGGGCGCAGGGCCGCCGCCGAACGGCGGGGGCCGTCGGGTCATGCCGCGGCGGGCGACTCCCGCTGGCCGGGCAAGGTGATTCAGCTTGCCCCGCCGGGAGCATTCGTCTAGAATAGCAGATACTGGTACTGGCGTGGTTGTGTGGGAATGGGTGTGTGGGCGGAACTGTGTCGGGCGGGCGTCGCCGTTGCCGGGGCCCGGGATGCTGCCCTGCCTGCGAAACCGGGGTGTAGAAATGCAGAATGCTATCGACGTGTCATCGTTGTATGCGCTCCTCTCTGCCGCCTGTGCATCCGGGTTTGAGATCGCCAACCGAATCAAATCCATAGCGCAGGTCGCCCATGAGCGTCTGGGCACAAGCTCGATCGTCGCTTACGCTTTCAGTCGGGTCACGGAGGAACTCGAGATCGTCGCCATGCCCGGTGTCGCCAAGCCGGAGTTGATGCGTGGTCCGGCGGACAAGCTGTTCTTCCTCTGGAACCGTCCGGAGAAGGGGGAGCCGGACGAGATCTGGGTAGAGACCAAGAGAGAGTACGCCAGACAGATGGGCCTCTATAGGCAGCGCCCGGAGGCCTCGACGGGCAGAATGACCGAGGCGGACTTCCGAGAGAGAGAACGGGACAAGCACAGAAGCCGGGGCGATCCGGATGGCTCGTTAGCTGTGGGCAAGGTCTGCCTGTGGAAAGGCACCGGCCAGACCAACGATCCCGTCGGGCAGGTGTTCTTCAACTTCTGGCGGACGAAGGGCAGCCGCCGGATCTTCACTCCTGAGATGCGCGATATACTGAAGCTCGTCGCCGGACTGATTCGGGAGCTTCTGATCGAGAGGATCTACCATCAGGACCTCCCCTCGATCGAGTTGGCTCCGGAACGGCTGCTTCGGGACATCAACAGAGCTTGCGACCACTGCGGGGACGCGGACTTTCAGGGGCTGGAGAGAAAACTGGCCGAGATCGTGTGCAACGCGGCCTTGACTCTCACCAAGAACTACAGTGGCCGGGCCGAGTTCTGGCTGCTCATCGGCCGGCGCATCGCGCGCGCCTTCTCCGGGGGCCGGAACAGCCCGCCCCGACCGCTCCTGCTGAGGGGCTTGGAGATCACGGAGACCTGCATCAGGAAGAAGAGCTATTTCGTCGGCAACGCGATCGAGGAAGGCGTGTACTCGGACTTCCAGGGCGACGTGTGCCGATCCGCGATGGTCGTGCCCGTCGTTCACGAAGGGGAGGTCCGGGCGGTGATCCGATTGACCAGCCCTGCGGAGGGGTGTTTCCTGGATACACATGCCCGCGCCATGCAGACGTTGGAGCACTTCGCCCGCTACGGCATTCTGCGATTGGACGAACGTCGGCAGAGAAGCCAGATGCAGACGGCGCTGCAGTTCTACACCGAGAGCCGTGACCTGGCCCAGACGGGGCAGCCGGCCGATCTGATGAAGGCTGTCCTGGAGGCGCTGGAGGCGGATTGGGGGACGTTCTGGCCTGCGGAGTCGTATCCGGAACAGGACATCCGCAGCGGGATTCTCTTCGAGGCGGCGGGGGGCAAGGCCAAGCCTTCGATCAGGGAAGTCAGTCCGGGTGATCCGCAGTACGGCATTCGGCCGGAGACGGGATTCACGGGGGCGCTGTTGAAGTGCAATGACAGGTGCCCGAAGACCTGCTTCGCGCTGCACCCGATGGAGGGCGACAGGGACCAGTTCGACGGGGAGCCTCGCCAATATGACGTGCAGGTATTCCCCAAGTCCGATGGTGGTCGTCCGCGGGGGGCGCCTGCGCTTGAGGAGGACGGATCGTGTCCTGGCTGTGGGCTGCTGTTGCGGGACAAGGAGGGGAGGCTTCGAATCCCGTTGAGCCCGAACACGTCGGAGGGGGCCCACACGCGCGTGGCGTTCGTAGTCCACGACGGCCGGACACAGGGCGTGGTCTGGTTGAAGTTCGGGCATCTCCGCGAGATGCCGTGGTGGGAGCGGCGCTATCTGGAGGGGCTGTCGGGTTCCCTCGGGAAGTTCCTTCGCGTCGGGGGGCTTCACTTGGTCGTTCGGGGCTTCAATCACATGATCCCCGACTTTTCCCACACGGCCAAGGACATCATCGACTACCTGAAGAGAGATGACAGGCTGCCGGCGAGCGACCCCACGGGGCGCGCGATCCGGCATCTGGAATCCTATGCGACGACGATTCACTGCAAGACCGCCGAGGTGCGAAGCCTGTTACCGATCGCGGCGGCAGACGAACAGGAGAGAGATCCGGATAGCTTCTACATACAAGGCCCGGTCGGGCACTACGTCAAAATGGCCATAGACGTGGCCACGACGCTGGCGGAAGACGTGAGGCCGTGGCGCTGCGAGTACGGGAGCCAACGGCTCCCCCGGGAGCAGATCAGCAGCGTGTTCTACTCGGCCCTGTTGAACCTCACAATGAACGTCGTCCGACACGGTTGGGAGGGCCTGAAAAAAGGGCAGGAGCGGGCGGTGATCTGGATCCGGCGAAGGATGGGCATGTGGTACACGTGTGTAGGCAACAACGGCAAGGAACTCGAGGCAGACCCAATGTGGCAGATCCTCGAGGTGGACCGTGAACACAAGATCGGCCTCCAGGTGGTTCGCGAACTGCTTCGTCTGAAGGGCGGAGCCATCCGATGGCTCTCGGTGGGACAATTCAGACAGGAGTATCCGACAGCTCCGGACAGCACGAACGAATGCGTCACCTTCTTCGAGTTTACCGTGCCTGCACTTTAGCCGAAAGGAACTGACGATGCCGACGATTCTCGTTCTCGAGAATTCACCCTATTACGCCGGGAACGCCTTGGCGCGGCTCGACCGCGTCCTGAAGAGCTTCACATTCCGGCGAGACTGGGTGAACTACCTGTCCGCCACGGGGCGTGTCAGGAGGGACAGAGATGTGGCCGAAGAGGCGGCTGGCCACATCATCAAGAGGAAAGGCGACAGGCGCGGGGTTCTCATGGTGGACCTGTCGCCCTGGCCACAGAAGGACTTCTACGGCATGAGCGTCATCTGGGAGTTCATGCAGGCGGTGAAGCCTAACTGCACACCCAAGGGCTTTCTTCGTGACCCGGCTTTTCTGACCGTCATCGTTTCGAACTTCAGGCTCACCAAGCGTGATCTCGCGGACCGATGGGAACAGAAGGCCCCGGGCAAGAAGCACGCGGCGGGCGTGGGCATCGTCGACCTCATTCGCGATGCGGACCTGGACAGAGTTCTGAAGAACCTCCCGGGCGGTCGGCGGCGACAACGCAAGCAGGCATTGCTTCCCTGTTATCTGAAGGACCGTCACGACAAGTACTTGTGGGATCTCATCAAGGCCTGGCTCCGTTTGGGGAGGTCCCGTGGCAAGCGAACGGTCGCGAAGCGGAAGAAGCCCTGATCGGCTCCGATCCCGGCCGGCTCACCATGCCCAGAGAATGCGACTGCCGTGCGCCCGGTCTCTTTGCCAGGGGGTACTGCCGCTAAGGCGAGGGCTCGGCAAGCCCGATCTGCGTGCGGGCGTCAGGGCTTTCTGGGCGGCTGGACGACGAGGGCAGCGATCGCCCTGCCCGCCGCGGACAGGGACTCTCGCCGACGGATGCGATGGCTCCTTGTCGTCATAGCCGTACTCCTTGCAGCGGGCGCTGTCTGTTGCCCCCGGCAACTTCGCCTTGCCCGGCATTCGCCATGTCTATCCGCTCGGCGCGTCAGATGGAATCCCCAAACCCTCCGCAGCCCGGCGGAAGGGCGCAGCCTTGCAGGCAGGCGGATCCGCGGTACATTACGCGGGCCGGATACCGAGCGGGAGGCGCGGCGAATTGGACGTACTGATCCGAGAAGCGCGGCCGGGCGACGCGGAGGGGATCGTTGCCGTTCTGAATCCGATCATCGAGGCGGGGGTCTATTCGGCGTTGGAGACGCCGTTGACGGCGGAGGCGGAGCGGGCGTTCATGGCGAGCTTTCCGCGGCGGGGGCTGTTTCACGTGGCGAGCGACCGGGAGGCCGGGCGGATCGTCGGCTTCCAGACGTTGGAGCCCTTCGCCGCATACACGCACGCCTTCGATCACGTGGGGGTCATCGCGACGTACGTGGACCTGTCGCTGCGGCGGGGCGGGATCGGCTCTCGCCTCGCGGAGGTCACGTTTCGGCAGGCCGGGCGGCGCGGCTACGAGAAGGTGTTCACGTACGTCCGGGCGGACAGCGAGGCGGCGTTGGCGTTCTATTGCGGGCTGGGCTTCCGCGTGGTGGGCACGGCCGAGAAGCACGCGAAGTGCGGAGGGGCCTACGTCGACGAGGTCATCATCGAGATGTTCCTGTAGGGCGGGTTGCGGCGGCAAAAAAGGGGACAGGCTACTTTTTCAAAAAAAGTAGCCTGTCCCCTTTTTCGCTGAAGAGGCGGCCGTGCCGACCGCCGCCAAACGAGCGAGGGGAGCGGGGTAGGGGAGTCAGGCGGCCGGGGATGCTGGCCGGCGGTCGGCGGGGATCGTATGTTACAGGTGTTGAAGGTCTGATTCCAGGCCCCGGCCTGTCGAGTTCCGGGGCCCACGCCAGCCAGATTCGAGGCCCTTGTCGGCGGCCGCAAGCCCGCCGCACCGCGCACCGGGAGAGGACAGGAGCGGCAACGGTCCCGCCCTCGGTGTCAGCCTGACCGGCCAGTTGAGGCTTCCCTCCCGGATGTGCCGATCGTGTCCCCATCCGGCAGACCGGGCGAGGTGTCCCGGCAGGAGGCAGCCATGCGCACGAACCGATTCCCGCGGCCCATCGAGATCCCGCAGCTCGAGCTGATGGAGAGCCGTCTGCTGCTCAGCGGCGACGGTCTGGCCGGGGCGGCCGATGCCCTGGCCGTCGACAGCGCCTCGATCGCCCCCCCGGTGGTGGAGCAGGAATCGATCGGCGGGCCGTCGAACGACGATCCCGCCACGGCCCAGGACCTGTCGTTCAGCTACCTCGTCCCGAAGGTCTCTCTGTTCGACGGGTTCGGCCCGCAGCAGGCGTCGGTGCTCGGCACGGCCGATGGCGGGGGCGGGACGGGCTACGACGAGACGATGATGCTGATCGCCGGACGGCTGGCGTATCCCTTCAGGTTCGACATCCCGTTCGAGGACGCCGTCTCGCCCGGTGGGGAGGGGTCAGTGAAGCTCTCCGTCAAGGCGGACCTCGGCGGGGAGGACAAGTACCTGACGGTCGACGCCGAGGGCCTCTTCCAGACCGACCTGTTCGTCGAGGGCGCGTCGACCAACGAATGGGCCGAGGCCCAGATCACGCTGACGCGCGATCAGCTCGTGACGTTGGCGGCCGACGGAGTGATCGTTTTCACCGTGATCCCGTCGGAAGGCGTGACCGACCAGGGCACCGGCTACGTCGCGATGCAGTTGACCTACGGCGCCGGCGGCGGGACGGGCGACTTCTACCGGTTCGACATGACGGCCGGGGAGTCCGCCAGCCTGTCGTTGGCCGGCTCCGAGGCGGGCGAGCTGACGATGACGGTCTACGGCCCCGACGGGGCGGAAGTGGCCGCCGGGCAGGTCGGCGCCGACGGGGTCGTGACGGTCGAGCACCTGCTCGCCGGGGCCGACGGGTCCTACTACGTGTCCGTCAGCGGCAGCGGGGACTACCAGCTCGTGGTCAACCGCAACGCCGCGACGGACCTGGCGGGCAACGACGGGCTCGAGTCGGCCCAGCAGATTGACAGCAGCCGCCTGGCCGGGCGGCAGTGGGTCATCGGCGAGGTCGGCGACGGCGACTCGGACTTCTACGCAGTTCAGGTCGGCGGCGGCAAGTGGCTCGACGTCCGCGCCTACACGCCCGACGGCGAGGCCGCCCCCAACGCGCTCGAGCCGGTCATCAACGTCTACGACGCCGACGGCGACCTCGTCGCCACCGGCAGCGGATCGAAGCTCCGCTTCCGCCCGCCCCGCGACGCCGGGGGAACCTACTACGTGGAGGTCGCCGGCGGCGAATCGACCGAGGGCGACTACGTCCTGTCGGTCAAGGCTCAGCCCGGACAGGCCCAGCCCGGGCAGGCCAAGGCCGTCAAGGCCCAGCCCGGCCAGGCCAAGGGAGCGGAGATCGCCCCGGCCGGCCGGAAAGGCCCGGATGCCGCCCCCGGCCGCGCCGTCGGCCGCCGCGGGAAGTGAGCGACGCACAGAAACGGGGGCGGCAGAAAAAGGGGACAGGCTACTTTTTCGGAAAAGTAGCCTGTCCCCTTTTTTCGCTCGAAGAGGCGGTCGTGCCGGCCGCCGCTGAACCGGGTCCGACGCGCGGTCGGGGATTGCAGAGCGATCACGGTTTCCGGGGCGCCTCCAGGCCGAGGGCGGTCATGACCTGCTGGAGGTCGGACCAGACCTTCATGCGGTTGTCGGGGGTGTACTGGCGGAGGACGTAGGCGGGGTGGAAGGTGGGCATGACGGCGACGCCCTCGACGCCGACGCCGATGGCCGGCAATCTCTGCCAGGTGCCCCGCAGCTTCGTGATGCCCACGCGGGTGTTGAGCACGGCGTGGGTCGAGGGGTTGCCCAGCGTGACGATGACCTTCGGCGCGATGATGCGGATCTGGCGGACGAGGTAGTCCCAGCAGGCGTCGACCTCGTCGGGCGTCGGCGCGCGGTTGTTGGGGGGGCGGCACTTGACGACGTTGGCGATGAAGACCTCCTCGCGGGTCAGGCCCATCGCGACGATCATCTTCGTCAGCAGCTCTCCGGCCCGCCCGACGAAAGGTCGGCCGGTCATGTCCTCGTCGTGGCCGGGGGCCTCGCCGATGAACATCAGGTCGGCGTCGGGGGCCCCCTCGCCGAAGACGGTGTTGTGTCGGCCCTGGCAGAGCCCGCAGAGCGTGCAGGCTTTGACTTCGCCCTCGTCGATGCGGGCGAGGGCGGCTGCCTTCTCCTCGGGCGACGCGTCGTCGGCGTCGGCGGTCTGGGCGGCGTTGGCGGCCGCGGCGACGGGCGCGGCGATTTCCGGCAGCGGGCATCGCTCGGCCGGGATGAACTCGCCGCCCAGCAGCTCCTCGACGGCGATCAACTGCCGGGCGGCACGCGTGAGCTGGTCGAAGGGCTCGGTCATGGCGGGTGGATTGTAGCGGAGGGGAGGGAGGAGGGCAAACGGAGACATCGGCCTTGCTACCCTCGTTGCTCCAACCGTCCCCGGAGTCCGCCGGGGGCGGTCGAGTCGATCCGGAGGCGGATGACCTGCCCGGTCAGGCCGTCATGCCCGCCGTCGGCGGCGGGGGGCAGGAAGGTGACGGGCAGGTAGCGGTCGGTCATGGCGCGGCGGGTGTCGGTGCGGCGGCGGGGGCGCTCGACGAGGGCCTCCATCGTCTCGCCGACAAACTGACGGCGGAAGTCGTCGGCGAGCTGCCGCTCCAACTCGGCCAGCTCGGCCAGGCGGGCTTTGACGACGGCAGGCGGCGGGGCTTCGCCGCGCCAGGCCCGGGCGGCCGTGCCCTCGATGGCGCTGAACGGGAAGGCGTGGATCTTGGCGAACCCGGCGTGGCGGACCAGGGCGAGCGTGGCGGCGAAGTCCTCGTCGTCCTCGCCCGGGAAGCCGACGATGACGTCGGTGGTCAGCGCCGGCCGATCGAGCGCCGCCCGGACGCGGTCGACCGTCCGCCGGTACTGGTCGGCGGCGTACTGGCGGTTCATCCGGCGGAGGATCCGCCGCGAGCCGGACTGGAGGGGCAGATGCAGGTGCGGCGCGGCGGCGGGCAGCTCGGCGAGGGCGGACAGCAAGTCGTCGGTCACGTCGCCGGGCTCGAGGCTGCTGAGGCGGACCCGCCAGATCCCCTCGACGGCGGCGACGCGGCGGAGCAGCTCGGCCAGGCCGGCGGCGGGGGGGCGGCCCCATCGTTTCCGCACGGCCGTCGAGCGGCCGAACGCGCCGAGGAACACGCCGCACAGCACGATCTCGCGATGTCCGGCGGCCACGAGGCGGCGGCATTCGTCGACGACCTCGTCGATCGGCCGGCTCTCCAGGCGGGGTCGGGTGAACGGGACGATGCAGTAGGAGCAGAAGGCGTCGCAGCCGTCCTGGACCTTCACGAAGGCCCGCTGCCGGCCGGCGAAGCGGCGGATCGGGGCGAATCGACCCCGGGGAACATTGGCCTTGACTACGGCCTGTCGGCGCGTTTTGATAGAGGCAGGTGAGGCGATGATCCGGGCATCGCAGGCAGTCCTCAGCGGTTCGTCATTCCCAGGATGTGACTCCCGCAGGTTCGGCCGGCTCGGCAAGCGTGCGAAGCTCCGCACGCAGGCGGCGAGGTCGCCGTGATGGCCCACGACGGCGGCTCGCTCCGGCTGGACGCCGAGATCGGCCAGCAGAGCGGCGATCCGCCGGGCGTCGTAGTCGCCGTAGCATCCGGCGACCAGGACCGCGGCGGCGGGCGACCGCCGAACCGCCCGGCGGATGGCCTGACGGCTCTTGCTCATCGCCGTGGCCGTCACGCAGCAGGTGTTGATGACAACCAGATCGACCGCCTCCGGCGCCTCCTCGGCGGCGCGGTGCCAGCCGGCGGACTCGATCGCCTCGGCGATCGCCTGTCCGTCATATTGGTTGACCTTGCAGCCGAGCGTGGTTATGGAGAACCGAGCCATGATGAGCCCGCCGCGGCCGTCGGAATCCGACACGCCGGGAGATTAAACGCTTGACGCGGCGTTGCCCGCCGTGCACAAAGAGCATACTATACCGCCTGCCCGCCGCGGCGCGCAACGGACCCCGGGACATTTAACCCCGCCGCGGCCGACAGGTGTTGCCGACCAGCCATCGGAAGGACCTCGCCGCCCGCCTTTGCCGGCCGGGGCGAGAAGAGCCGAGGAGTGAGAATGGCCAGACCGAAATCCGTCTGGGGGATCGACATCGGGCAATGCGCCCTGAAGGCCCTGAAGCTGCGCGAGGTGGACGGGCAGGTTCAGGTCGAGGCGTTCGAGTTGATCGAGCATCCGAAGATTCTCTCTCAGCCCGACGCCGACCGGCGCCAGTTGATCGGGCAGGCGCTGAGCCAGTTCCTGGAGCGGGCGAACGTGACCGGCTGCCACGTGGTGATCTCCGTGCCGGGCCAGAGCAGCTTTTCGCGGTTCGTCAAGCTGCCGCCCGTCGAGCCCAAACGCGTCCCCGACATCGTTCGCTTCGAGGCCGAGCAGCAGATCCCCTTCCCCATCAACGAGGTCATCTGGCGGTGGCAGATGTTCCGCGACCCCGACAGCCCGGACGTCGAGGTGGGCATCTTCGCGATGAAGCGGTCGGACGTGGCGGAGATGCTCAGCCACTTCGCCGCCGTCGAGCTGCGGATCGACACGGTCCAGATGGCGCCGCTGGCGCTGTACAACTTCCTGGCCCACGACGGGCAGATGAGCGAGGACGGCGCGACGCTGCTGGCCGACGTCGGGGCCGAAAAAACCGACCTCGTCGTCTCCGACAAGGGCCGAATCTGGACCCGAACGATCCAGATCGGGGGCAACAATTTCACCGAGGCGCTGGTCCGGACGTTCAAGCTGTCGTTCGAGAAGGCCGAGGCCTTGAAGCGGTCGGCCGCCTCCAGCAAGTACGCCCGCCAGATCTTCCAGGCGATGCGTCCCGTCTTCGCGGACCTCGTGCAGGAGATTCAGCGGTCGATCGGCTATTACACGTCGCTGCACCGGGACACGCGGTTCACGAGGCTGCTGGGTCTGGGCAACGGGTTCAAGCTGCCCGGGCTTCAGAAGTTCATCGAGCAGAACCTGAACGTCTCGGTCGCGCGGATCGACTCCTACAACAGCCTCGCGCCCGCCCCGTCGGCCAATCTGCTGTCGCTCAACGAGAACGTCTTGTCGTTCGCGGTGGCCTACGGGCTGGCGGTGCAGGGGCTTCAACTGGCCGAGGTGGCCACCAACCTGCTGCCGGGCGAGATCCTCCGCCAGCGGCTTTGGGGCAAGAAGCGGCCGTGGTTCATCGGCGCCGCGGCGGTGCTGCTGGCGGCGTTGTTCTGCCCGGGCTACCGCGCCCACGTCGACAGTCAGACGGTGTCGAACGAGTCGCGGCTGGGAACGGCCCAGAAGATCCAGAAGGAGCTTCGGGCCCGGAACTCCGAGTACGAGCGTGTCAAACGGCTGATCGGCGACGAGGTTCAGCAGATCAGGAACTACACGGAGCTGTTCGCGTACCGCGATTACTGGCCGTCCGTGCTGGAGATCGTGGAGCGTTCGGTCGAGGCGGTGGCGACCGATCAGGAGAAGCTGGCAGCCTACGGGCGGCTGCTCCAACTGAGCCAGACCCACTACGACACGCTGACGGAGACCGACAGCAGCCAGTTGCAGGACAGCCAGTTGGCGAGCCTGGCGGGGCTGCTGCTGGACGACACGTCGCACAAGCGGCTCAACAGCACGGTGAAGTCGGCGCCGGTGGCGTCGCTGCGCAAGATGGTCGCCGACCTGGTCGCCGACGCGAACGACCCGCTGGACCCCAACGCCCTCGGCGCGGCGTCCGAGGCGGCCCTGAGGAAGCAGGTTCAGCGCCTGCTGCTGGTGCAGAAGGTCAACGAGGCGAAGGCCTTCAAGGACGCCACGCCGCGCAACACCCGAAAGGTGATCACCCTCGAGCGGTTGCAGGCGAACTACCTGCTGGACGTGGCGCGGGAGACGTCCGGCGGCGGGCGGGCCGGGGCGGGCACGGCCGGGGCCGCACGGCCCGGCTTCCGGGTCGAGCTGACCGGGCGGACGCCGATCCCGCGAGACCAGGCCAACCCCATCCTGGCGGAGATGAGGCGGTTCAGCCGCGAGTTGTCCAGGTGGTTCGGCTCGGTGAACATCGTCGCCGATACCGTCGAGTGGCTGCCGATGACCAGCGACCACCAGGTCGGCGTCGGCAGGAAGCCCGGCACGGCCGTCGCCGGCGGGCCGAGGATGCCCGATCCGCTGATGACGGACGAGGACATGGCCGACGACAGCCGCTTCAAGATCGTCTGGCTGTTCGAGATCACCCGCAACGGGATCGTGATGGTCGACGTGGCGCACGGCAAGAAATACCGGCTGAGCGAAGAGATCGAGCTGTTCGCCGACCAGGATCCGGGCAAGGACGTGTTCGAGGCGGTCAAGCGGATCAGGAAGCTCGCCCCGGGCAGCACGATCACCATCGGCAGCGACCCGAATTCGGACAAGAAGATCAAGGTCACCACGCCGTGGTACCGCGTGGCGGCGGCCGACCCGGAGGGCAAAGGCGTCGGCGCCGGGTGGGTCAGCGGCGCGGCCTTGGCGGAGTTGGCGGACAAGACGGACCAGAAGAAGCTCGAGATGGTCGAATAGGGCCCGCGAGGCCCGCAGGAGAGAGATCGCATGCGGCTGATCCGTGAGAACCTGTTCTTCGTCGTGCTGATCGGCATCGTGGTCGTCGTCGGCGCCGGCGGGCTGGTGTGGTACTTCACCAGCGACCTGGACGATCGGCTGGCGAAGCGGCAGAGGCTGTCGACGGACTTGAGGACTCTCGCCAAGCGGCGCAAGAAGGTCAACGCGACGATCATCGGCAAGATGAAGGACCGCATCGATCGCGGCAAGATGGCGGTCGCGAAGGACGGGCAGGACAGCATCGACCTGAACCGGAGCATCCTCCGGCCGATGGAGTTGACCATCGGCGGGATGAAGGAGGCGGCCTTCCCGGTGGACATGGCCCAGTACGACGCGCGAGGCCTGTTTCTCGTGTTCATCAGGCAGTACCACGAGAGCATCGACAAGATGCTGGCGGCGCCGGAGCTGAAGCGGACGACCACGCCGACCGAGGAGGAGCTGAAGCGCGAGGAGGCGCTGCTTCTGGAGAAGTACAAGGAGCAGGCCAAGGAGCAGGCCGTCAGGTCCATGATGGTCAAGAAGGCCCGCGACGGGCTGGTCTTCATCAACGACGATGCGATGGACCGCCACCTGCCCCTGAACGCGACGAAGACCGACGCCATACAGATGTGGGAGGCCCAGGTGAACCTGTGGGTCACCCAGGAGGTCCTGCGGGCGATCAGCATGACCAATCAGGAGGTGATCGCCGCGCGGCTGAAGGCCGGCGTCGGATCGACCGCGCCGAGCGTGCTGAACTCCGCCGTCAAGCGGCTGGAGAAGCTGGAAATCACCGAGAAGATGGCTTCGCCCGTTTCGGCCCGCCCGGGGCGGCCGCGCGCGGGGCGGGCAGCGGTCTCGGTGGCCGGGGCCGGCAAGATCACCGGGCGGGTCACCGGCGGGGACCACATCGTCGTGCCGTACTGGTTCCGCGTGGTCCTGCCCAGCCGCCACGTCTCCCGGCTGATCCGGAACTTGATGCTCCCGAACTACCACACCGTCCTGAAGATCGAGATGAGCGAGCTCGTCCGGAAGCCCAACACCCTCTTCTACTTCGGCACCGAGCCGGTGGTGGTCGTCCACATCAGTGCCGAGCTGCTGCTGCTTCCGGATTGGGTCTACCCACTGATGCCCCAGACGCTCCAGGACATGCTGCCGGCTCCCAAGGCGGCCAAGTGAGCAGGCGGCGCGTGTTGTTGATCGTGACAGTCTACTGCGAGGAGGTCGGCGGATGGCCAAGGCCGACAAGGTAAGCATCCTGGAACGCCACGTCGAGAAGCTGGCCCTGCTGGTCAGCGTTGTGCTGTTCGGCTATGCCGCCAGCCGATGGGCGTTGGAATCCCCCGTGCGGCTGACGGTGATCGATCCGTCCGGCCGCCGGACCAAGGCGAACGTGGGCCCCGAGCAGGTGGACAAGGTCCTGGAGCAGGCGGCCATGAGCGTCAAGGACGCCTACGACGGCGCGGAAGAAACCGTCGCCCCGGTCCCCCTCTCGGCGGGTCACACGGTGGAGTACCGTCACATCGAGCCGCGCCAGAGCGAGGGGCTCGACCTGGGGCTTTCGCAGAGGCCGGTACGGACCGACGTGATCGTCGACCCCTCAGTCAACCTGCCGACGCTGGCGAAGATCCAGGCCGCGATGGACCCGCCGAAGCGCCCCGACATCGTCGCGGGGCTCGAGCTGCCCAAGCAGGACACGCTCGAGGACAAGCTCGTCGCGCGGGGCCTGGTGCTTTTCCCGATCGAGAAACTCCGCACCGCGTGGGGCGAGCTGGTGAAGGACACGCCCATCCAGGTGCCGATGCTGGCCGGCTACGCCGTCGTCGTCGAGGTTCAGCAGGCCCTGCCGGACGGCACCTGGCCGAAGGCCGCAAAGACCGTTACCCTCCTCGTCCGACTGGACAACACGGAGCAGCCCGTCGAAGTGCCTCCGATCCCCGATTTCGACGGCAAGAACGTCCAGTCCGTCCGGGACGCGCGGAACAAGGTGGCCGACGCGTTGATGCAGACGGGGATCCTCCGGCCGGAGTACTACAAGATCTGGTCGATCGAGCAGGACGACTGGGGCACGTGGCGTGCTCGGCTGCCGGAGCTGCGTGCCGAGGACGGTCAGATGCCCGTCTGGTTCCACGACGATTCGACGATGCAGTTGGGCGGGACGTACCGCTATCGCGTGCAGGTGCGGTTCATCAACCCGCTGCTGACGTACGAAGACGCCGTGCCGTCGAAGAACAAGAAGACCGACCCGTATGAGAAGTTCGTCAGCACACCGTTCAGCGAGTGGTCCAGGCCGGTGGCGGTCCGCCGTCAGGTGTACTTCTACCTGACCGGCACGAGCCAGACGACCCGCCAGATGACCGTGACCGTCTACGCCCACAAGTGGGGCCAGATCGTCCGCAACAGATTCCGCGTCACGCCGGGCCAGCCGATCGGCGGCAAGGCGACGGTGAACATCCGCGACCCGTTGGGCCCGAAGGGCTCGACCCGGTCGGTGGAAGTGGACTTCACCACGGGCGCGGTGGCGCTGCGGTTCAATTTCCGCAAGGAAATGATCCGGCGGGGCATCCCCGTGCGGACGGCCGAAATGCTCTACATGGCCAAGGACAAGCTGCTGAAATCCCGCATACAGGCCCTCGACGACAACAACGAGCAGAGGAAGAAACTCGACGCGCAGGTCGAGGGGGCGCGCTGAGGAACCCGCAGCCCCGCGCGAGCTTCGGAGGCCGATTATTTTGCACTTGCTTTTGTATTTTGGGCTGGAGTACCATCTTCGCCCAAACGGGTCTTCCGGGTCCCGAACTTAGACAAATCGGCACGAAACGGGCGATTTCTCCAGGAAAAACCGCCGTTCGTGCCGCGAGAGAAATGGAAGTGAAGACGTAGTCGGCACACACCCCCGAGGCGCCCGGGCCGGCAGGCCCGGCGGGGGCACAGACGGAACGGTACGGTGTGCCGATGCCCAAGTACGGGCAGGGCCAACCATGCAGGCTGTCTTATAAAGGAGTTTCGCAGTGTTCACCGGACGCCGATCTCTCTATCTCGCCTTGCTGGCGGCGGCGCTCGTCGCAGTCGGCTCAGCGGTCGTAGCCCAGGACGCCGCGTCAGACCAGGCGAAGGCGCTGCTGCAACAGGGCTTGGCGCAGTACAAGGCCCTCAGTTTCCCGCAGGCCCAAGCGACACTGTTGAAGATCCCCCCTCTGCTGACGGACAACAAGGCGGCGCTGTCGGCCGCCGAGAAGCAGACGCTGGACGATCACTTGGCGCGGCTTCCGGCGGCGATCCGGAAGCAGGCGGCCGCGAAGAAGGCCTACGCCGACGCGGAGAAGGCCCTGACCGGCGGCCGGCTCGACGAGGCGATTCAGGGCTTCGCCGCCGCGGCAGCCAGCGAGTTCCTCCACGACCAGCAGCGTCGCGACGCCCGGGCGCAGTTGGCGTTGGCGCAGAAGAAGAAGGAGGCCGCCGCGATGGCAGCGGTCACCGCGCCGACGCCGAAGCCGACCCCGGCGCCGACCCCCGCGCCGACGCCGACGCCGACCCCCGCCCCGGCGCCGACCCCCGCGCCGAAGCCGGCCGGCAAGCCCGTCGCCGTCGTGCCCCCCGCGGTCGGCGCGGACGTTCTGCCGGCCCCCACGCCGGTGCTGGTGGGCATTGACACGCCGACCCCGAAGGCTGCCCCGAAGCCGGCCCCGGCCCCCGCACCGACGCCGGCCCCGACCCCGGCCCCCGCGCCGGTGACGGTCGTCACGCCCTCGCCTGCCCCGGCCCCGACGCCGACGCCTGCCCCGACGCCCGTCGTCACCCCCACGCCGATGCCTGCCCCTGTTGTCACCCCCACGCCGACGCCGGCCCCGGCCGCCGCAGGCGACGCGAAGGCTCAGGCCGACGAGAGGGATCGCAGGAACATGGCCGTCCGCATGCTCAACATGGGCAAGAAGGCCCTGGACGACAAAAACCCCGACGAGGCCGTCAAGTTCTTCCAGCAGGCCAAGGCGCTCGACCCGGACCTGATCGAGGCCGACCTGCTGCTGCGGAGCACCTCCAAGCTCGTCGCCGACAAGTCCGCCAGCCAGGCGGGCATCATCGGACGCCTCCAACGCCGCAACCTCATCGCCAAACAGGCGGCGATGGTGGAGATCAACAAGGCCCTGGACCGTTCGGTCGAGGCCCTGGCGGCCGCGGAGAAGGAGGCCGACTACGAGAACGCTGAGCAGTTCGCCCGCCGGGCGCTGGAAACGCTGGACGCCAGCAAGCCGTTCTTCGGCGCGCGGGACTACCAGAACCAGAAGGCCCGCATCGACAACCAGCTCAAACTGGTGACGATCAAGCGGGACCACTTCAACCGCGTTCAGGCGGCCGAGCAGGCCGACGAGATCAACCGCATCAAGGCCAAGCGGCGCATCGAGGAGAAGCAGCAGCAGCAGCGAAAGATCGGCACGCTGGCCGCCCAGGCCAGGGCCCTTCGCAGCCAGAGGAAGTATGAGGAAGCCCTCGCCGTCGTCGACCAGGTCCTGCTGCTGGACCCGATGGACGGGTGGGCCTCGCGGGAGAAGGAGATCCTCACCGAGGCCGACGCCATCTTCAAGCACCGCACGGCCTTCCGCGACCAGCGGCGCCAGGAAGGGCTGGCCCTGTGGGACCTGAAGAAGTCGGAGATCCCGTGGTACGAGCACGTGCGATACCCGAAGAACTGGAAGCAGCTGTCCGAGAGCCGCAGGGAGTTCATCGCCTCGGCGGCCGGAGAGTCCGAGGCCGACGCCGCCCTCCGCGCCAAGCTCCGCCGCGAGATCGAGCGGCTGAACTTCCAGGAGATCGACTTCCGCGACGTGGTGCAGTTCCTGCGGGAGTACTCCGACGCGAACATCCACGTCAACTGGCGTGCCCTCCAGGCGGCGGGCATCGAGCCGAACACGAAGGTCACCGTCGAGGTGCGGAAGATCAGCGTCAAGCGTGCGCTGGACCTGGTGCTTCGCGACGTCAGCGGCGCGGCGGCCGGCGCGGACGCCGAGCTGCGATATGTCATCGACGGCGGGGTCCTGACGATCTCGACGAAGGCGGACCTCGCCCGCGAGCCGATTCGGCGGGTCTACGACATCCGCGACCTGCTGGTGCCGATTCCGGACTTCCCCGGCCCGCGGATCGAGCTGTCGGACGCCAGCCAGTCTTCGATGCAGGCCAGCCAGGGCAGCGGCAGCACGGGCGGCATCTTCGACGAGGACACGACCGGATCGTCGGGCCGGCGGCGCCGCGAAGAGGAAGAGAAGACCAAGGAAGAGCTGACCGAAGACTTCATCAAGCTCGTTCAGCAGGCCATCGACCGCGATAGCTGGGGCGACCCGGACGGCGGCGGAGGCGGGACGGGGTTCATCCAGGTGCTCAACGGGCAGCTCGTGGTGACCCAGACGGCCGAGAACCACCAGGCCCTCGCCGAACTGATCGAGAAGCTGCGGGAAGCGCGAACGATCCAGATCATGATCGAGGCGCGGTTCATCACCGTCGACAGTGGCTTCTTGAGCAATATCGGCGTCGACACGGACTTCTACTTCAACCTCGGCTCGACGATGCAGCGGGCGGACGGCGGGATCGTGACCGATCCGTGGACCGGGGCGATCGTGCCGACCTACACCGACCCGGCCCAGCAGGCCATCTCGAACTTCCCGGTCTTCGGCACGAGCCCGCCGGCGTGGGCCGGCAAGCCGCATACGCAGAAATTCACCCCCTTGGGCGTCAAGAACAACTACGGCCCGTTCATGAGCACGCTCCAGACGGGCATCGCCAGCGACATCGGCCTGGCGATTTCCAACAACGGCCCGGCCTTCAGCGTCGGCGGGACCTTCCTCGACGACATCCAGGTCGACTTCCTCATCTCGGCCACCCAGGCCCACCAGTCCACCCGCCAGCTGAACGCACCGAAGGTGACGCTGTCCAACGGGCAGCGGGGCTACATCACCGTCGCCAGGCAGCAGGCCTACATCCGCGAGTACATCCCGGTGGTCTCGGGCAATGCGACGGCCTACCGCCCGATCATCTCGTACATCCCGACCGGCGCCGTCCTCGACGTGGCGGCCACCGCGTCGGCCGACCGGCGGTACGTCACGATGACCGTCCGCCCGCAGGTGGCCACCCAGGAAGGCCAGCCGACCACCATCACCATCCCGGGCAGCATCCTCATCCAGTCGCTGGTCATCCAGTTGCCGACCGTCAGCATCCAGGACCTCCAGACGACCGTCTCCGTCCCCGACGGCGGGACGCTCCTGCTGGGCGGGCAGAAGGTCTCCGGCGAGACCGAACGGGAGATGGGCGCGCCGCTGCTCAGCAAGGTGCCCATCGTCAACCGGTTCTTCAACAACCGCGGGACGGTCCGCGACGAACGGACCCTGCTGGTCCTCATCAAGCCGAAGATCATGATCAACGAGCAGACCGAGCGGAACGAGAAGCTCTACCTCGAGACGCCTCGCCTGCCGTAGCGAACATAACCGACGTTGCAGCGGACCAACGGACACGGGCCGCAGTTCCCGCGGGAGCTGTCGGCCCGGTTCGCGTTTAAGAAGTGGATGGGTTTGCGATGATCCCACAGGCATGGGTGTTGCTGCTCGCGATCGGCGCCGCCGGCTCGGCCCGGCCCGCGCCGGCCGAGGGCGGATCGGCCAAGCCGGCCGGGGCCACGACCCGCCCGGCGGGCAAGACGGCCTCGATCGGTCTGGTGCGGCTGGACGTGGCCAGGCGGCGCGTCAGCTTCGACGCCGAGGTCTGCCTCCGCGAGGGCGTGCTGGAGTTCTTCCTTTGCTACGGGGGCACGAAGGCCCACGAGAGCGTCCTTCAGACCCGCGCCAAGCCCTCCCACCTGCACGCGGCTCTGCTGCTTCTGGGGCTGACGCCCGGCAAGCCCGCCCGGTGGTCCGGTCAGCACCAGGGCGCGCAGTTCCTCCCGCCGGCCGGGGCGGGGCTGAAGATCTCACTCGCCTGGAAGGACAAGCAGGGCAAGGCCCGGCAGGCCGACGTGGGCGACTGGCTGAAGGGCGCCGGCGACCGGAAGATCGACCCGCCGAAGCAGTGGGTCTTCGTCGGCTCCGACATCCTGCCCGACGGGCGATACTGGGCCGACGCCGACGGCGAGGTGATCTCCCTGACCAACTTCGCCTCCGCCGTCATCGACGTGCCCTTCAAGAGCTCCCACGCCAACGACCTGCGGGAGTTCTTCGCCGACCCGGCGGCCATCCCGCCGGTGGGCACGAAGGTCCGCCTCGTCCTGACGCCCGTCCCCGACGCCGAGAAGGCACGGCACGCCCGGGCGCTGCTCGAGATCGACCGCTTCGGGCGAATGCGGATCGACAACCGTCCGGTCACCATGGAGGCCGTCGAGGCCTGGGCCACACGCTTTATCAATCGCCACGAGGAGGGCATGGTGGTGATCCGCTCGGCCGGGCGGTCGCTGATCCACGATGCCGCGGCTGCCAAGCTCCAGCTCCGCCTCGGCGGGGTGCGGGAGTTCGACTACCAGTGGCTGACGCCGGCCGGCGAGATCCTGCCCCGCACGCCCGAGGCCGCCAAGGAAGCCATGAAGACGTGGAAGCACAAGTTCGCCAACCCGCATGACTACATCCGTGAGCCCGGCGGGCAGGCCCGGCGAGAGCTGGATCGCATCGCCCTGCGGCTTCGTGAGCTCGAGGCCCGGCGGAAGCTCATCGAGCAGTACGCCGCCGAGCTCCGCAAGGCCCTCGAGGAGTACAAGCCCACCACCCAGCCGGCCGATAACCCCGCGGGGGCCGTCGTCCGGTGACCGCGGCGAACGCCGACCGCCCGCCGGGTGCCCCCGCCCGGCCCGTCGGGACGCTACGCGCCCTGCTCGCCCGCCACGGCCGAGCCATGCTCCTCGCCGCCGCCGCCACGCTCGCCGTCCAACTCGCCCCGCTGCTGATCGGCCGCCTCGGCGGCACGCAGCCGCTCCTGGCCGCCCTGGCGGCCCTGGCGGCCGCCACCGTCTGGGTCGCCCTGGCCACCCCCGTTCTCGCCGCGGGCGCCGACGATGCGCTCGGCGCGCTGCTCCGCGCCGCCGCCGTCATCGATACCGGTGCCGTCAGCCTCCTGGTCGTCTGGGCCGTCTGCCCCGAGGTCACGCTGCTGGCCGCCCTGAAGATCTACTGCATCCTGGGCGCCATGGGCTTGGCCGCCACGGCCGCCACCCGCCTGGCCCGCACCCCCGCCGGCCGATACACGCTCGCCGTCGTCGCCGCCGTCGTCCTCCTGATCTCGCTGGCCGGGCCGTTCTGGATCGGCGGGCCCATGCTCGCCGCCGACCAGGACACCGCCAACCGCCTCGTCGCCGCCGCCGTGCACGCCAACGGCTTCTACTGCGTCACCGCCGCCGTCGCCGACGAGGCCCGGTTCGTCTGGCACCGGGCGGACGTGATGTACCGCATCACCCGCATCGGCGACTACGCCGCCCCCCCGGCCGCCCGATGGTACGCCTCCGCCCTCCTCCACGCCGCTGTCGCCGCCGTCCTCGCCGCTCTCGCCGTCCTTCTCCGCCGCCACAAACGCCTCGACCGAATCCCCGGCACCTGAGAAGGGAATCGTCAACGTCGGCCACCCGCTGCGCGTCACAGGCAGCGCGTGGTGCCGCTTGCCGGTCAGGCCGTCGTCCTCGTCCGGCACGCAGAGCACGGGATGGCGGGCAGCCTCCGGTACAGCCGGCATCGGCTGAGAGAGACTACTGAACGGCCGCCAGGCCGCGCGCGGCGGCGGCGCGGATGTGACGCTCGGAGTCGTCCGTACGAGTCTTCCGCAGGCGGGCGTAGATGGCCGCCGCGGCGGGCTTGTTGCCGGCGGCCGCGAGGTTCTCCGCCAGAACCATGCACGCGTCGGTCTGGTTGATCCGCTCCCAGCCCTTGCGGGCCTCGGCGCAGTCGAGCAGCGCGTCGGCGGCGGAGGCGTCGGCGATGCGGGCGATGCCCCAGGCGGCGGCGATACGGACGTTCGGATCGTCGTCGGTCAGGGCATTCCTGAACGCCTTGCCCGCCCCCTCGGCGCGGAGGAAGGCCAGCTTCTTGACGATGCTCAGCCGCCCCTTGCCCTTGACCTTGGGCAGGGCGGCCAGGAGCTGCTCGGCCGCACCGTCGCCGATGGCCGCCAACGCCCGCGCCGCCACGTCGCACAGTTCCTCGTCGAACAAGGCCCTGCCGAGGGCGGCGACGACCTCCTTGCCGCCGGCGACCTGGAGCTGCTCGATGAGGTACTTCTTGACGGCTTTGGGGCGGTCGGCGGTCAGTTGTGAGGCCACCGCCCGGGCGAACTCGGCGCGGGCCTTGCCGTGCCCGGGCATCCCGGCGCGCACGGCCAGCAGGTGCAGCGCGAAGTGCGGCTTGACGTCGTCGCCCTTGCCGGGCTCGACGAGCAGATCGATCAGGCCGATCACGCCAGCGCGGCCGCTTTTCAGCAGTTCGGCGACGACCGTCTGGGCCCGGGCGACCTTCTGCTCGTCCATTCCGGCGTACGTGCCGCCCCCGTCCGGCTCGGGCATCTGGTTCACGAGGTCTTTGAGTCTGTCGGAAGCTGGCATGGGAAGTGTCCTTTACAGATGCCACGGTTCTCGCATGGGCTGGTTGACGAGCCGGTTGGCGGCCTCGTCGCCGATGATCTGCTCCTTGACCGGGTCGTACTAGATTTTCCGCCCCGTGCGGATAGCGATGTTGGCCAGATGGGCGATGGTGACGGCGCGGTGAGCGGCCTCGACGTGGCCGCCGGAGTTCTTGCGCGTCTTGACCGCCTCGGGGAACTTCAGCAGCGGCTCGGGGTCGGGCAGGGCCTTGAGCTTCTTGCGGGCCTCCTCGTCCAGGTCGGTCTCCCGGACGTGGCGGGCCTTCTTGCGGTCGTACCTCGGCCCCCACTTGTCGCCGTCGAGCACGAGCGTCATCCCGTCGGCGTAGGTCAGCTCGACCCACGCCCACACGCCGCACGCCTCCGGATGCTGCGGCGGGGCGACGGCCTCAATCTCAACCGGGCTCGTGTCGTCCTTGCCGTAGATCCACTGGAACGGGTCCATGTAATGCTGCGCGAAGTCCGCCAGCCCCCCGCCCTCGTAGTCCCAGTAGTACCGGTGGCTCCAGCCGAAGCGGTGGGGGTGGTAAGGCCGAAGCGGGCTCGGGCCGCAGTACATGTCCCAGTTCAGATGCTCCGGGATCGGCTGGGGCTGGAGGTTCACCTTGCCGCAGTACCGCTGGACGGGGAAGCCGCCTTTCTTGATCCACACGCCGGGGCACTTGGTCAGCAGGCCGGACCGCATGATCTTGTGGATCGAGCGGCTCAGCGGACTGTTGTACGCGCCGAACCGCCCGCCCGTGCCGATCTGGAAGACCCGCCCGTATCGCTTGACCGCCTTGACGACGGCCCGGCCCTCGGCGATGAAGCGGGTCATCGGCTTCTCGCAGAGGATGTCCTTGCCCGCCTGCGCGGCGGCAATGCACATCAGCGCGTGCCAGTGCGGCGGCGTGGCGATGCTCACCACGTCGATGTCCCTGCGCTCGATCACGCGCCGCCAGTCGGCGTACAGGTCCGCCTGGGGGCCGAACTTCTTCTTCACGCCGTACAGCCGCCTGGCGTCCACGTCGCAGGCCGCCAGCACCTTGTACTTCGTGCCCGCCGCCTCGACGTACGTCCGCAGATCCTCCCCGCCCTGGCCGCCGCAGCCGATCAGCCCGGCCGTGATCGTGTCGCTCGGGGCCGTCCTGCCCCGCCCGCCCAGCACGTGAGAAGGCACGATCGTCGCCGCGCCGGCTGCCGCCGCGCTTTTCAGAAAGCCCCGCCGACTCAAACCGCCCGGTCGCTGTGGCATCGATCCCGCCTCCGTCAGCAGAAGACATGATTCGCACGGCCCCGAGGCCTGCGCCCCGTCGGACCTCCGGTCAGTCTAGCCGTCTCCCCTTGCCAATCAACCTCGATTCCTGCCGAATACGGGCTGCCTTCGCGGTGTCCAATCTTGCGGGGGGACAGGAGACGCGACAATGAACGACACACAGGACAAGGAGCTACGTGCCTTCGTGGCCGCCGGGTGGCGAGCGGCAGTGATCGGCGCCATCGTGTTCATGGCCGTGTGGGGTCTGTTCGTGCTCATGATGCACATCCAGCCCGACTGGGTCCTGGACCTGTGGGGCGGGACGATCACCTGGGAGACGGCCCAGACCGTCAGCATCTGGTTCTTCGCCGCCCTCAAGTTCCTCTGGTTCATCTTCCTGTTCTTCGTGCTGCTGGCCGCCCTGTACCGCCGGCAACTGAAGCGCTTCGCGTAGTTCCGCGCCAATTGCCCATTCACGGGTGCCACGGCTGCGGAGTCTGCGGCCGTGTCTTGGGCCCTGCGGTCAGCACGGCCGCAAACGCCGCGGCCGTGGCACCCAACGCCGGTAATCAAGTTGTGGCCTCCGGGGCCGCGAAGGCCTTTGCTCGTTGCCTTTCCTTCTTGGTAGCCATGCGGAGATTCGGTGGGCCGGCGGGGGGA
>Ga0180437_10001384_pt1 | contig 41753 bp, 37 predicted proteins | sample SS_ome_4_FD_132410 | JGI IMG/M metagenome (GOLD analysis project Ga0180437, IMG submission 132410) | Hypersaline lake sediment archaeal communities from the Salton Sea, California, USA - SS_3_D_1 metaG | ecosystem: Environmental > Aquatic > Non-marine Saline and Alkaline > Hypersaline >...
AAGGCTGTTAACATAATCTCCCCGAACTGTTTCTCCACAGCTGGCTACTGGGTCTGCTTCAAAGAATCCTGGCCTTTTATCATCCCAGCCAGCAAAGATCCTTATGGAAATCTGGTTTTTTAGAAGCGTTCCTGGTTTGGTAGTTGACCGGCCTTTAAGCTGATAACTTTTCCTGGTAGCCGCTAGCATCCGGTCAATGGTAGCAGAGCCAATTCTGTAGAGCTTGTTTTTTATTTCCTTTTCTACCTTCAGCTCTCCATTTCTCTCCAGAACCTTTATCAACTCCGGGATAAATGGCTTAAGTCTTTGGCCGCAGATTCCATCAGCTGCTATCCACAGTTTTTTTAGAGCCTTAGAGGATAAAAAACAGAAATATCATAAACCCTTTTTCTAAGGGAATATTTCTTTTTCCTGCCTCTTTTTCTCAAGGTGCCTAAAAGATATCGGGCATAACTTCTGTTGTAATTAGTCGTTGCCATAAACTCATTAAGAATTTGTGTCTTTTGCTTTTTTGTGCTTTTTCTATACTTTTCCTTAAGGTTTCGGAAAGTGCTTTTTTTTTGCTTAATGGTTAACATGATATGCGCCTTCTGGGCAGAAAATTTCCGTCACAGGAGCATATTTTCCGCTAGATTTCTCTATGATTCAACGAATCACTTTCCGCTAGATTTTTGATGATTTAATTCGTGCACTTGGAATTTAGGCGCTTTTTTGCTATAATTCTGTTATCTTCAAAAGAAAGAGAGGCAAGAATGAAAAATGAAAAGTCAAAAGTCAAAAGTCAAAAGTAAGAAACCGGACACTAAGAAAAAGAAAGTAAAAAAGACAAAGAAGACAGAAGCTTCCAGCCGCCAGCCGCCAGCCGTCAGTAAGAGGACTTCTCCTGCAAAACAGGATAGTTTAAAGAAAAAACCTTCCAAAAAATCATCTATCAGTTCGATGGAGGGGCTTTTGGCGCAAACCGGGCACAAAATTAAGACCCTTAAAAAAGGCGATAACGTCAAAGCGACGATTACCGATAAAGCCAGAAGGGTTGTTTTTTTTGATGTTGGCGTTAAAACCGAGGGAATTCTAGCTAGCAGAGAAAGAGAGTATATAGCGGATTTTTTAAAAACCCTAAAGGTTGGTGACCAAGTCAAGGCCCGGGTGGTTTTGCCGGAAAATGAAAAAGGGCAGATCCTTTTGTCTTTGCGGGGGGCAGCCAGCGACTGGAAATGGGGGCTTTTTGAAAAGTTTTTAAAATCAGGCGAGGCGGTTGAGGTCAGAGGGCTTGATGTAACAAGAGGCGGGATGATAGCCAGATTTATGGACATGCGCGGCTTTATCCCTGCCTCCCAGTTTGGCCGCCAGCACTTGGGGAAGCTGAAAAATCTTTATAACAAGCTTTTTAAGGTCAAAATAATTGAGGTTGATAGGGAAAAAAACAGGCTTATTTTCAGCGAAAAGCAGGTTTCTGAGGCGGAGATGCTTAAAAAACAGGAAGAGGCTTTGTCTAAGATAAAAGTAGGCGGAACTTATGAGGGAGTTGTTTCCGGAGTGATGTCTTTTGGGCTTTTTATCCGTGTTGCTGTTAACAGTAGACAACAAACAACAAAAAAGAAAATAGAAAAGAAAAAAAAGAAAGAAAAAGCAGATGATAAAAAAGAGACAAAAAAAGAGAAAGAAGGAAAGAAAGGCCCTTATTTAGAAGGCTTGGTGCATATCTCCGAGATTTCTTGGGAAAAAGTAGATAATTTGCCAAAGCTCTACAAGACGGGCCAGAAGGCAAAAGTTAAAGTAATTGGGATTGAAGAAGGTACGGGAAAACTGACTTTATCTATAAAGAGACTTAAGCCAGATCCATGGGAAGAGTTGGTCAAAGATTTTAAGAAAGGGGCTAAAGTGAAAGGCGAGATAACCAGACTGGCAGGCTTTGGTGCTTTTATTAGACTTAAGGCAGGGGTTGAGGGCTTAATTCATATCTCAAAGATCCCGGCGGATAGGGATATGAAAGTGGGTGATGAGGTTGAGGTTTATGTTGAATCTTTGGATAAAAAACAACGGCGGATAAGCCTGGGGTTGGTTTTGAAAGAAAAACCGGTAGGCTACAAATAATATTAAAAATAAAATATCAAATATTTAAAATACATATTAAAAATCAAAAATATTTAATATTTACTTTGTATATTTGCTTTTTGATATTTTATATTTGATATAGAAATCATGAGTCAGCGAATGATAATCACTGACGAAACAATCCTCATAGACTTTCGTTTGGTCTTTAAGGCGATCCGTGAAGAAAGGGGGGATTGGAAGAAGGTAGAAAAAGAGCTGGAGGCTCTTTTTGAAAGTTTTGGGGATGCGGATTAATCAACCAAAAAATAGCCTTGGGAGCGTTTGGTTTGGAGGAGATCGGGAGAGATGTTGAGTTTTTTCAGCTTTTTCCGCAGCCTTTCAATAGTTTTTGAAATCGCCCAGAGAGAGAATTTGTCTTCATTGTTTTTACCCCATAAAACAGAGGCTGTTTGATCAAAGTTAACGATTTGATTTTTATTTTCAATAAATAGCTTTAAAAGCTTTGTTTCTTTCTTAGAAAACAGACCGAGTGGCAGTAGCTTGCTATTGCAATAAATTTTCCCACTTTTTATTTTAAAAATCTCGCCGATTTTTATGCCTAAAGATTTAAGGTATTTATCAGATTCTTTTTTAAGCCTAGTGTTTTTTAACCTTAAAGCAGAAAGGGTCGCTTGGTAGTTAGGAAAGAAGTTTTTAAGAGCGGCTTGGGTTAGTAAAAAATCAGTGATAGCTTCTTTTTCACTCCAGGCATAATTTTTATCAAGAAGGCTAGAAATAATACCTTCAGTTATATGGGAGATGGCAGCATCGAGCCTTAACCAGATATAGACTTTGTCTTTCTTCTTCCAAAAAAAAGAGCAAATTGAGCCGAACCGAGTTGGCCAGATTTCAAGAGATTTTATGTTTTTGCTTTCAGGAATAAAATCATTTAAAGTTTTCCAGAACTTTTTTTCGACTTTCTGCCAGGCTATTTTTTGGGCCGTATAACACCGGGTGTTTTCCGTTGTTGCCAGAAGTTCGGTTAGAGTTTTTGAGAGTTCGTCAGGAATTTTCATCGGCATTGAAAGTTTTAGTTTAGCGGCTTTTTTAAAGAGATTTTTGGGGTAGTTGAGGGGTGGAAGAAAGATGGCCTTTGGGTTGTTATCAATAGGGCATGGCAGGACTAAAAAGCCATTTTTATCATAAAAACGTTTGCCGATCTGAGTGGTAATTTGCGCCAAGCGCTGGACTTCAGTTTCTTTGGAATATTTCCAAATAGTTTTGACTTGCATATTAGATATGATGCTATTTTACCATTCTCTTTCAACTTCCAGGCTATTTTGTCCGCCTTCATTTTCAAATTCCGTCGAGACAATGTCAAAAAAATGTCAAGAAAAAAGAGGGAGAGGATTATAAAATTATAGGCAAATTTTAATAATTCTTTAATGGCTATGGATAAATTAATACAAGCACATGCGACAGCAGTAAGAGGAAATAAACTTCTGAGATGGTCGGAGACTGGAGATGATTCAATTGCTTTTGGGGTGGCGAAGGAAATGGCGGAGGAAGGAGCAATCGTGCCTTTAAATGCTATGGGAAGCTGCCGGCATCAGTTTTATTCGGAGATAGGAGCTGGACGTTTTTCTGGTTTTGACTTGGTGTGCACAGATAAAAGATTACCAGACGGGAGAGTTTTGTATCAAATTGTAGAGAAGTAAATGAGGAGAGTATATGGAAAAAATGGAACCACACACATCAAAAAATCAGGAGTTTTGGACTTTGGTTGGCGCCAATAGCGGGCTAGCGGGATCGGTTTTGACGGCAGCAGAGTTGTATGGCAGGTGCCCTCAAGTAGCACAAATGCTAGATCGCCTTCCACAAGACGCGCAAGTTTTAGTGTTTATTGGTGTTCCTGTTGCTGGGGCTGTTATAGGAGGGGCGGTTGGTTTTTTAGCAGACAGGGAAACTTATTAGAACAAATTCTGCAGTTTTTTTCTTCAATTGTTTTCAGTGTTTTCTTCTGTTAGGATGATATTGGATTGTTAATTGCTGATTGCTGATTGTTTTTCATGAAAAAAAAGAAAAAGAAGGTTCCTAAGTTTTTGCAGGGGGTTTTGTCGGTCGGTTGGGGTTGTAGATGTTGCAGAGGACGGACCTATGCAGTTAATTTTCCCTATCTACTTTTAGGCTGGATAAAAGTAGAGCTTCTTCTTCGGACTCTTCTTCAAGGACAAATTTTCTATAGTCAAGAATGGGATTTTTTTGATTGAAATGGTCGAGTACTTCTTCCGGCTGAAGCCAGACGGTTTTATATTTCCCTAAGTACTGTGGCAGGCTAGAGTAGGGGTAATTTAAAAGCTCCATAGCTTGCATAGGTCCGTCCTCTGCAAGCTCTCTAGGGTTTTGGTGAATATAGCGGGAGACATGCATTAGTTGTTCATCTGTTTCGATGAGAACTGCTTTATAGCGACCCTGGAAAAGGACGCCAACTCGATTGTAACGTTGGTTAAAGACCATAGAATATGCAGTACAGACTTTTCTGATAAGTTCAGTAATGCCACTGTCTATTTTTTGCTTTACTAATAAGTGGAAATGGTTGGGCATGAGACAGTAGGCTAACAATTTAATTTTTCCATTTAAAGATATCTGTTTGAGATTTAACCTTATTCTTTTTTTAGTCAAAGGATGAATCATGTCAGGTTTTGAAAGTAGTTTAGGAGGAGTGAGGTAGAGTTTTAGATAAAACAGAAAGGTGGAGTAGTCATGGGGTTTCATGAAGATTTTTCTTTTCTCAACACCTCTATTATAGAGGTGATAGTAGCCGTTTTCTACATAGGTTTTGATGATATTTTTAGCAGGCATTTGTTTTTAGTATAATGCATAGGACGGACCTATGCAACATGATATACTGGTATTTAGTATGGCCAAAGAAGTGACACACTATATTTGTCAGAAGTGTGGGAGAGAGTACCCCAAGTGGCAGGGGAAGTGTCCGGCATGTGGAGAGTGGAACAGCTTGGTGGAAACTGTCGTTTCCAAAGTAGCAAAAGCAGGAAGAGTAGCAAAGGTAGGAAAAGAAGGAGGAGCGAAGCCGCTTAAGTTAAGCGAGGTGGAAACGAGGAAGTTTTCTAGAATAAGAACAGGAGTTGGGGAATTGGATCGGGTACTGGGAGGGGGGATTGTGCCCGGGTCAGTTGTCCTTGTTGCCGGCGAGCCGGGAATGGGAAAGAGTACTTTGCTGACTCAACTGGCGCTGGAGTTAGCAGCAACCAGCAACCAGCAACCAGCAACCACCCAGAAAAAGAGAAAGAAAAAGACTGGAAACTGGAAACTGGAAACTGGCGGCCAAGTTATTTACGTTTGCGGTGAAGAGTCTCCGGCGCAGGTGAAGATGAGAACCGATAGGCTAGCCGCCAGCCGCCAGCCGCCAGCCGCCAGCAGGAGAAAAAATAAAAAGACTGGCGACTGGAAACTGGAAGCTGGGGACTTGCTTTTATTTCCAGAGACGAATGTGGAGAGCATTATTGGAGAGATTGAGAAATTGGGTAAATTAGAGGAATTAGGCAAATTTGGCGAAAAGAAGGAAAAAGATAGCTTCTTAATTATTATAGATTCTATCCAGACGTTATTTTCGGCCCGACTTTCGGGTGCGGCCGGCTCGGTCGGGCAGGTCAGAGAATGCGCACAACAGTTGATCAGATTGGCAAAAGAAGCCAATATCCCAATCTTTATTGTCGGCCATGTAACCAAGGAAGGAACGATAGCCGGACCCAAGATTTTAGAGCACATGGCCGATACGGTTCTTTACTTGGAAGGCGATAAAAAACACGAGTTCCGAATCCTTAGAGCGGTTAAAAATCGTTTTGGCTCAACCGATGAAGTCGGTGTTTTTCTGATGCGCGACTCTGGTATGGAAGAGGTTAGCAATCCTTCGGATGTTTTTTTATCAGAAAGGCAAGAGGGGGTGGCCGGCAGCTGCGTCGTTGTTTCGATGCAGGGGTTGCGGCCGGTTTTAACAGAAGTCCAGGCTTTGGTAAACCCGACCAACTTGAATATTCCTCGAAGGATTGGTGCAGGGATAGATATTAGGCGCTTGCAGGTTTTATGCGCGGTTTTAGGAAAAAGAGCCGGCCTGAAGCTTTCTGATAAGGATGTCTATGTTAGTGTGGCTGGCGGTCTGACCTTGCGCGAGCCGGCGGTTGATTTGGGGATTTGTCTGGCAATTGCCAGCTCCTACAAAGATAAGCCTTTAAAGACAAAAACTGCAGCAATTGGTGAGGTCGGGCTTTTAGGCGAAATCAGAAAAGTTTCTTTTTTTGACAAAAGAAAAAAAGAAGCCAAGACCCAAGGTTTTAGCCAAATCATCGGTTCGGATAGGTTTGGTAATATCAGGGAGGCGATAAAAGAGTTGCGATAGAGAAATGAGATCTGAATTTTCTGACCAACTTTTTATCAAAAGTTTTAAACTCCAAAGCTTCTTTTTTTCTTGCATAAGCTAAATTAAAGCTATCTTCTAGGTCCGAAGTGCTCTCTTCAAAAATCTCTACAGCTTTCTGCAACAACTTTCTCTCCTTAATTTTTATAAAATCCATCTTCAGGACATTTTTTAAAATTTCTGTTAATTCTGTTTTGTTTCTCTTGTAAAAGGAAGAAAAAACCCAATAAATTTCAAAAAAAACTATAATTGAAGTAAAAAGTTTTACTTCTCCCAATGCGGCATCTTTAAAAAGCTCTTTTGCTTCCTGGTGCTGTTTGTCTATGTCTTTTAGCAGAAATCTTAAAAAGTAATTAGTGTCAACAAAAATCATCTTTTAGAAAAATATTCTTCTTTGGCTTTTTTAATAATCTCGTTTGGAGATAGTCCTTTAAACCTTTTCGGCACCCTCACTGAACCTGCAAGCCTATCTAACAATGCCATTGCTGGCTCAATTTTGATCGAGTCTTCCTCTTCGGAAACAATGACTTTTTGCCCCTTTTGCAGATTTAAATTTTGGAAAATAGCAACAGGGATTGTTAACTGTCTTTTACTGGTAATTGTAGCAACTTGTGGCATAGTAAGGAAATTATATAAAAACAAGGAAGTTTTGTCAAGAGCAAGGAAAAGTATTGAAACTAAAAATCTTTTGTTTTTTGGGCGGGGCTGGCGCGGGGGTGGACGGGGATTTATTTATGGTAAAATCAAATCATGGATTGTCCCTTTTGTGATAAAGACAATATTGATAAACACAAGATTTTTGAGACTAAAACAGAATATGTCTTATACAATATTCGCAAATCAAATAAAGGCCGCTGTTTAGTAATCCCCAAAAGACATGTATCTTCTATTAGAGACTTGACAGATAAAGAAGCAGAAAGCCTTTTTAAAACCGTTAAATATGTATCTAAAAGATTAAATAAATACCTAAAGCCTCAAGGTTTTAACTATGGATTTAACGAGGGCAAAATTGCTGGTCAAGAGGTTGACCATTTCCACTTTCATATTTTACCCAGGTTTCAAAATGATAATAGATATCATCCCAGATTTCATATATTTCATAGCCATTTAAAACAGAAAAAAAACTGGTCAGAGAAAAAACACCAGTCTTTAGTTAGAGAGTTTCGTCAATTATTTCAGAGGGCTTGAGAGGCATGGCCCGAAAAATCCCGAGGTTTAGTCATCCGCCAGCCCCGCTCAGCGGGGCCAGCTAGCGGACTCGGAGGTTGCGGAAGGTTGCGGAAAGGTTTGGGTAGATTGCAGCTTGACTTTTGATTTGATTCTTGCTATAAAGAAGATGTCCGAGCGGGCTGCGAATCCAGGTTTCACTCCTGGTGTAACAGTTCTAAGGATAAAATGACCTTTTTCACGAGGTCATTTTTTTATGGCCCTCAAAATCATTTTTTCAGAGACAATAAAGTCAATTGGTAGTTTTTTCTTGTAAGTATAATAAGCGCGTATGTGAGCTGGAGATTTTTTACCAATCAGTTTGTAGCGAACATCGATGTTGCCTTTGGTGAGTTTATTGATTGTTTCAGCAATGGTGATTTCGTGACCAGGATATTCTTTGTCGATGACTAATACAGTTGGCTTAAATTTTGATTTATGAATTGCTATTGCGACACTTACGGCAAATACTTTGACTGGAAACATTCTGGGTTTTTTAAGAAGACGGAAGTATTTTTTTAGATTGCGTTTTGCTTTTGCAGGGATTGAGATAGCGAAACTGTGGCTGGTATTGGCGATAGCAATAACTGTTGCTCGCTGGGTTTCTTCAATTCTGCCAGACTGATCGATTTCTAAAGACATAATAAAAGTATAGCCTAAAAAGGGAAAAGACAAAAAGCGGGGCTGGCGCGGGGTGGATGGGGAGGCATTATATCTTCAACTTTATTTATCGCATCTTGTCAGTTTTTGGTATAATATGGGAAAAGTGGGTTAATTTAAAATCGAATGAAATTAAAAGAAAAAATATCACCAGGGCGATCAGAGGCAGAGTTAGCATATTCTAATGATAGGGTAATTGCTGCTTTAAAAAGCAGCGATTGGTTTACCACAGCTCTTATTGAAAGTATCCATGATAATGAGCCGGAGCCTGAAAGAAAAGGACTAGGTCCTTTTGAAGATGAGACATTAGGCGATTTTCTAAATGCAGAGCTTGGAAAAGAAAGTGAAGTCTTTAGGGGTGTTAGGAGTTATCTTCTTCAAAGAATGGTTGGCGGGCAAGGGCACCCTTTACCACTTAAAAGGAACCCCTTTGCAGATGAGGCAGTTTTGGAAGTCGCAAGACGGCTTGGGGTTGATGAAAATTACGAAATTGACAGAGGTAAGATTGGGGAAGTTGGCGCTATGTTGCAGTGCATGATTGCCCCTGAACCAATAAGGAAAAAAGTGATACGAGTGAACTGTATATGGGGGAGTGAAAGAACAAAACGAGATACATTGCTTTGGGCGGATTTGGTAAGAAAGGGCTCTAAAAGTTATTTTGAAAATAGAGGTTTATAGGCTTAAGCTGGCAATTTTTTGTTTTTTCTAGGCCAAAAGCATTAACAAGGGCTTCAATATGGCAAAAGTAGGCATTAAGTTTTATCAAGGAATAGCTAAAGAATTTATCGGGAAACTTCAAGTTGCCTGATTTCTGTGGATTTATTTTTTACTAAAGCTTACTTTTTAGTGTATCTTTCTCTGGAGACGCGGATGATTTTGGGGCGGTTTCGGTTGGTGCAGGCGGGCAAAGGCAGGGTTTTTCCGGCAAAAGGGGTGGAAACCAAGTTATCAATGCTGAGCTTTAAAACCACTTGGTAGCGGCCCAAGGCCACCAAGTCTTTTTCTTCATAAACGCCGCCGAATTCAAAAGCTAGTTTTCTGGCATCTTCAGCGCCGACGATAAAGGAGGCCAAGGTACCGACATTGCCGAAAATCGCTTTTTGGACGTCTTCAGGCACCTGGCCGATGTATTGGTTGGCAACAGCCAGGTTTAAGCGGTATTTTCTGGCTTCAGAGAGGATTTTTATAAAAGAGTCAGTGGCAAAGTTTTGAAACTCGTCAACATAAAGATAAAAGTCGCGCCGCTTTTCTTCCGGCATAAAAACGCGGTTCATCGCGGCAAGCTGCATTTTGGTAATAAACATTGCTCCTAAAAGGGCGGCATTGTCTTCGCCGATTTTGCCTTGGCTGGCATTTAAAATCATGATCTTGCCATCGTTCATGATTTCTTCCAAAGAAACAGTTGAGGTAGGGTAGCTTAAAATTTTTCTCATCTTGGGCGAGGTGACAAACTGGCCGACCTTGTTTAAGATCGGCGAAATCGCCTCAGCCCGCAATTTTGCCCCCATTTTGTTGTATTCATTGAGCCAGAAGTTTTTTAAAACCTCATCTTTTAGTTTATCAACTGTTTTTTGGCGGAAGCGGTCGTCAGACAAGATTTTGGGGACATCAGCTAAAGTGCTTTGCGGCTTTTGCACCAAGGTTAAAATAGTGTTTCGCAAAATATACTCAAGCCTTGGGCCCCAAGAGTAAGCATAGAGTTTATGGAAAATAGAGACAATGCCTGAGGCAACCAGCTCGGCCTGCTCTTTGTTTTTAACTTCCAGAGGGTTGAGCCTGAAAGGGTATTTGTTGTCGGCCGGGTCTAAATAGGCAACATCATTGATGCGGTTTGAAGGAATATAGTTAAGCAGGATTTCTGAGAGGTCGCCGTGCGGGTCGATAATGCCGACGCCAGCGCCGGCCCTTATATCGTTTATAGCCATGTTGGCAATCAGGGTAGTTTTGCCAGTGCCGGTTTTGCCGATTATATAAAGGTGTTTGCGGCGGTCATTGTTTTTAATACCAAAAACAGTTTCTTGGCTTTTAAATTCGGTTTTGGCAAAGAAGTTTATTTCTTTTTTTTCTTCTTCGGTTAAGTCAGTTGAGACGGGTAAGTTTTCCGGCGGCTCGCCCTTAACAGTGCCGCCCCAGGCGATGTTTTTAATTTTTGAGAGCTGCTTGTTTGGCAGATGGTAAACAGTTGCCAGCTCTGAGGCGGTAAGGACTTGGGAGCTGGGGACAAAAGCGGGGTTTCTTTGAAAGATACTTTTGAAAAAGCCTGACTTTTGCCAAAAGGTCGGGGTTGCCAAAACCAGTTTGTTGCCTTCGCCTGAGGCAATGGTGCCAAAAGAGCCGGCAATATTTTCTAAGACTTGCTGGTTTTCAATGGGCTTTTGGCCAAAAACTAAAAGCTTTATACCAGTGGTAAAGCCGGTTTGTTTAATTTTTTGCTCAATTAAGTTTTTTTGCGGATGGGGGATTTTCCTGTCCGGGTCGCTGGTGGGATAAAGAGTGCTAGCTAAGCGCGTCCCTTCGTCTTGCCATTTTGAAGAGGCAGCAGAAACTAAGACTTGGATTAAGGCTCTTGTTTGGGGTTGAAGTTTTGACAAAGTTCCAAGAACAGTGCTTAAAGGGTCAATGTCGCGAAAGTCAAGATAGGTTTTTAAAGGCAAGTAGGCCGGTTTGTCAAAGCAGAGCTGGCCAAAAGCCGATGTTTCCATCTTCTCTTTTTCATCGAGGTTTTCAGGGAAAAAGTAAGGCAGGTAGTCGCCGACCGGGTTTATCAAGGCCTGGGGATATTGGGCAGTTAGCTGACTGACAAAGTAACTTGCAAAGTGAGCGGGCACTGCGGCTAAAAAGTAAATGCGTTGGTTGACAGTTGCCATTTCAAAAGAGAGGGCGGTTTGGTTGCGCGTCAGTTTTGCCCAGAGGCTGTTTTTAACAGATGGTAAGGCCTTAAAAAAGGCCTCGGCTGCCTCAGGCGTTTCTTCGTTATCCTTGGGAACCCTGATTTCAAAAATTGTCTGGACAGGCTTTTTTTCTGCCATGGCATTTTTATTATAGCAAGAAATGGGTTAAGATTTGATACAATATATTCATGTTTTTCAAGAGTTTAAGAAAGATAGCTTTATTTTTTGTTGTTTTTGGTTTGCCGGTTTTGATTATTGGGTTTTGGGTGTGGCAGAAGTGGGGAGGGTTCTGGTTTTTTGAGGTTTCGCGCCAGACTTCGCCGGTTTTAGAAAAGGTTGGTTTGGCTCCGGAAAAACTTCCTTGGCTTCATACTGAAGGCCGGTGGATTGTTGATGAGCAAGGGAAAAAGGTAGTTTTGCGGGGAGTTAATATTGGCAGTATTAATTGGGGCGTAGAAGCTTGGAATCCTAAAGCAACGGTTTATGCGATAAAAAATTGGAAGGCGCAAGTGGTTAGGACGCGGATTTTTCAGGAAGAGTTTGAAAAAGATCCCAGAAGATTTTTTTACAAAATGGAGAGAGAAGTGATAGGGCCGGCTCGGGAAAATGGAGCTTATGTAATTTTGCACCCTTGGCTTTATAACAATCAGCCGTTGCCAGATAAAGGGACTGTTGAGATGTGGCAGGCAATAGCTGAGGAGTACAAAGACGATCCGACAATTATTTATGATATTTTAGCTGAACCTCATGATGTTAGTTGGCAGGCAGTTTACCAAGCAAATATTGCTTTAATTGAGGCGATAAGAGCGGTTCATCCGCGAGCCTTAATCATGGCAACCGGGCTTTATTGGGGAAGAGAAATTAATTCTTATTTAGAAAACCCTTTGCTATACGAAAATATTGTTTATCGTTCAAACCCTTATAACAGAGCAGGCGAGTTTGAAGGGCTTTTTGGTTTAATTGCTCAGGAAAAGCCGGTCTTTCTGGGCGAGTTTGGGGCCGATGGTATTCCTCCAAAAACCATAGAATCAGTTAAGGCCTTGCTTGAATATGCAGAAAAAATGCAAATAGGTTGGACAGCCTGGAACTTTTCTTCTGGTGGTTGTCCCTGTCTTTTATTGGAAGAAGAGCGTTTTTTGCCTTCAGAGTATGGAAAAGTCATAAAAAGCGCTCTTGAGGAACACGTCAGTAAAACAGGAGTAACATCTGATTTTCCAGAAGTCTTCCTCGAGAAAGACCCGCCAGGGGTTTTTCAGATATATTCAGATTATTTGCATCATGGTTTTGTTGATTTTTCCTGGGATGTAAAGGTGGATTTAGTATCTTCTGAGCAGGTTTTAGCCAGTGAAAAGTCCGTGAAAACTAATTTTGGAGAGGCTGGGAGCGGTTTTTATTTACATACCTCTCTGCCTGTTGATATGGGGAGATATGGGGTTTTGTCTTTTTGGATAAGGCCAGAGAAGGGAATTTTACCTCTGTTAAGGGTATACTTTAAAGATAAGAGAGAAAACCTTTCTGAAAAGCTTTGGGTGGCCGATTATAATGTGGAAAACAGAAGTGATTGGTTTAAAGTGGCAGTGCCTTTAGAAAATTTTGGAATGGTGGAAGAAATGGTGGGCCTTTTTATAGTAAGTGAAGAAAATGTTCCTATAAGTAATTTGTATATTGACGAAATTAGGCTGGAAGAAAATATCCTATAATACTTGACAAAGCTTGGACTTAGTGGTAATATTCGTCAAGCTTTAACAGGACAGGATACTTTTTAGTAGTTAGTAGCTAGTAGTTTGTAGTTAGTAAGCGACTGTTAAAGCAGTCGCTTTCTTGTTGGTATAAGTGAGGGGGCATTTCTGTTAAAGCGAGCAATAGCTTTATGCTTTTGCACACAATGCCCCTTCGCTTATCCCAATAAGTTTGGGATAGTGGAATTTTCTTTTTTGCCAGAGCAAAAGCGTTTTGGAGAAAAAGAGAAGATTCTATCTGCAGAGCAAACTGCTTTGCAGTTAGCTCTTTGACATGGAGAAACCAGACCCCCCGCAGAATGCGGGGAGTCAACCGTAGTTGCATAGGACGGACCTATGCAATGGGGCTTTTGGGGCGAGATTTTCCTCCTTTGGGAAAGCTCGTTTTCCGACGGCAGCGGAAAGAGTAGAAGTTTTTCTTTTTTCTGCTTTTTCTGCTGCTTGTTGGGGAACGGGCACAATTAACCCACGAAAGGGGGAATAAGTCATGGAAGACAGAAAAACAAGAATTCAGATTGTGGTGGGAGCAAGTTTGTTACTAGTGTTGTGCTTGGCGGTAGGCGGTGGAATCTACTGGGCAACTAGCAGTAGAGTTAAGCCGGAACCGCCGGCAACGCCGACGATGATAGTGGCGTTAGCCACGCCAACGACTACGCCTACGGCGACACCGACCAGCCGGCCGACTAGCACGCCAACGGCCATGCCGACGCCGGAGCCGGAAACTGTCACTATGTATGTGACGGCGGCCGTTCTCAACATCCGGCCGATGGCGGGGACCACTCAGGATCCGGTTGGCACCCTCGAATGCGGTGACGAAGTCACCGTGTACAAGACAAGTGCCGATGGGGACTGGGCGCAGATCCACGCCACCCTGAAGCGCTGGGTCAGCACGGCCTACTTGGCCGAAACCGAGCCCGATTGCGGGGCGGTAGCGGCCAACGTGGCAGAGGTGCAGCAGTGGGCCAAGGTCGAGCTGCCGGAGCCAGTCTGGAGCAATGCTTCTGCATTGTTGGTATGCGGGCCAGCACTCACCTACTTTGAAGGGGAGCGTTGGAACGAAACCAGTCCTGGCAACTGGGAGCTTGACGAGCTCATCAGCTTCACCGTGGAAGCACAAGATGGCGAATATGTGTACGTCAACCTTCAGGTATCTCAGAACAAGGAGAAAATCCCCGACTACTACAACGATGTTGTGAAAGAAGTGGGGGTTGATCCACCTGCCGGGGAGTGTGAATGGGCGGTCGTGCTCTTTGAGAACGACACTCCGGACACAATCCGTACCGGCTGGTCCTATGAGATTACCAGGGAAGGTGAGACTACCTTTCGTCAGCTTACAGCAAATCAGTATGATGAGCTGTTTCGCCAGGCCCGGGAGTACCTGCTGCCGTAGCGCACGGCAAAGGGGCTTCGCCCACCATGGCGGAGCAAGAGCAATCAAAGCTCGTTCCCCGACGGCTTACCGTCGGCGGAGCCCCTCTCGCCATCTGGCGAGGAACACGGAAGATACACAGCGCAGGCTTAACTGAAATTGACACATTAGTGTCGATTCTTTTAAGTTTGTTTGTCTGTGTAGTCTGGTTTCTCCGTAGTTCTGAGTACTTAAGATTGGGAGGGTTGAGAAAAAATCAACACCACCCCTGCCCCGCACCATCCGGTGCAGGGCGTCCCCTCCTCATCTGAGGAGGGGGAAAAGGTCTTGAGTATTGAGAAATAAGATCAAAAAGGTCTGTCCTTGGAGTAGTCCAAGGACAGACCTTGATAAGAACTATGAAAGCAATAATTGCGATCATAACCAGCATTTTAGCTTATATAACTGCAGTAACCATATTAGGTCTGCCGGTGGTTTCTAGTGTGGTTTTAGGTCTAACCTTACTGCTTTTGATTCAGTCAGCTTTTGCTACTTATACTATGCTTTACTCGTTTTTGGATAAAAGGAATTTAAAAAGCTTGAGGCCGCCCAAGCAGAATTTTGCTAGGAAATACGAGCACACTTTTTCTTTGTTAGTGCCGGCTAGGCATGAAGAAAAAGTGATTGGAGATACGCTGAAAGCAATGGCAAAGCTAGATTATCCTAAAAACCTTTATGAGGTTTTGGTTTTGGTGCGCTCTGACGACACAAAGACTATTAATAAGGTTAATGAGACATTAAACCAGTTAGGCAGAGAGACTTTTAGGTTAATCACCATTGACGGTGAACCGATCAACAAGCCGGGGGCTTTGAACCTGGGGTTACACTTTGCCCAAAATGAGATTGTCGGAGTCTTTGATGCTGAAGACGAGCCGCACCCGGAGATTTTAAAAAACGTTGATGCCACTCTGACAAAAAGAAAAGTTGATGTGGTTCAGGCAGGCATTCAGCTGGTCAATGTTGATGACCACTGGTTTTCAGCTTTAAATTGCCTTGAGTATTATTATTGGTTTAAGTCAATCTTGCCCTTTTTTGCCAAGCATGGGGTGATTCCTTTAGGCGGCAATACTGTTTTTATCAAGAAAAACGCTGTTAGAGAAGTTGGCGGCTGGGACGATGACTGTTTGACAGAAGATGCTGACATTGGTATTAAATTGTCAGCGGCTGGTTGCAAAACAGCGGCGATTTATGATGAAAAACTGGCAACTTTAGAGGAAACACCGGTTAATACAGCCGAGTTTATCAGGCAGAGAACTCGTTGGGCGCAAGGGTATTTTAAAATTCTTTTGAAAGGCGACTGGTTAAAGTTTGGCAGTTTAAAAGAACAGCTTTTGCTTTTTTATGTCTTATCATACATGCTTGTCAGGCAAATCTCCGCTGTGGCAATGGTTTTGCTGCCGGTTTTCAGCCTTTTGGTAAAAGTGTCAATTCCTTTGGCTTTGTTTTCTTTTGCGCCGGCTTACTTTTTGTTTTTGCAGTGGGGTTTGGGAGTGATTGGACTTTTGCAGCTTAGAAAAAACTATAATCTAAATTTTTCGCTTTTGGCAGTTGGTGATGCCTTAACGTTTTACTTTCCTTATCAGTTGGCTTTGTTTGTTGCTTCTTTGAGGGCTTTAAACAGGCTTAATTGGGGGCTTTATGGTTGGGAAAAGACTGTTCACTTAAACAGTCATAGATTGGCAGTCTTAGGGAGATTGGGGTAGAATAAGTCAAGGTGATTAAAGATAAAAAGGGCTTAATTGCTCCAATTTTTGTTTTTCTTTTGACGCTTTTGACTCATGGCATAAATTTATGGGGGTTCCCTAAGTTTTTAGGTGATGAAGGGACTTATACTTCCCAAGCCTGGTGGCTTGCAAGATTTGGTAAATTAGCGCCTTACACTTATTGGTATGACCATTCGCCTTTTGGCTGGATACAGATTGGGCTTTGGCAAAGACTAACTGGTGGACCGTTTGCTTTTGGTTTTTCCCTTTTTTCAACACGGATTTTCATGGTTTTGGTGGCAGCAGTTTGTAATCTGACCTTGTTTTACTTAATAAAAGAGATAGCCAAAAGCGAAAGGTTAGCTTTGGTTGGGAGCTTGCTGTTTGCTTTATTTCCCATAAATATTTTGTATCATCGGCAAGTGCTTTTAGATAATTTAGAAGTTTTGTGGTTATTGCCTGCTTTTCTTTTTTTATTTAAAGCAAAAGATAGGCTGAAATATATTTGGTGGTCGGCAGTATTTTTTGGTTTGAGCTTTTTATCTAAAGAAACAGCGATTGTTTTTTTGCCGGTTTTTATTTATGGTGTGTTTTTGCTTTTGCCAAAAGCGAATCGTAAGCAAGGGACAGTTTTGTGGCTTATAACGAGCTTTTTTCTGATTTCTCTTTTTCCGCTACTTTCTGTTTTGAAAGGCGAGTTTTTGCCGGCTAGTATAACTGGCGGCGAGCATGTCAGTTTTTTAGAAACGGTTTTGTTTCAGATGACTCGCGGTTCGACTCTTAAAGCTTGGGAGCTAGGTAGTTATTTTCAGACAGCTTTGTCTTATTGGTTTTCTTTTGATCCGCTGTTTTTAGGGATTTTAGTTTGGAGTTTTTTAGTTTGTTTGTTTTTTTTAAAACAAAAAGAGCTTAGGCTTTTATGGCTAGGTGGGATTTTATATTTTTTGTTTTTAGCTCGCGGAGGCCTGGTCTTGGATTTTTATTTGATTCCTTTACTGCCTTTTGTGGCGATTTTATTCAGTTTGGCAGTGGGGAATGTTGTTAGGGAGCTGAAGATATTAAAAAAGCTTAGTAGGGTTGTAGGAGTTGGGGCGATTGGAGGGGTGGTTGGGATGGTAATTTATAGCTGGCCGGTTTATAGTTTAGATTTGACGAGTAATCAATTGGCGGCTGTTGATTTTATTAAAAACAACTTGGAGCCTGAGAGTGTTTTGGTAGTTGATGATTATGCTTTTATGGATTTGCGACTGTCGCGTTGGAAGGCTGATCAGGCCTTTCCAAAAACTGAGTGGTATTCTAAGGTGGAAAATGATCCGGAGATAAAAGATAAAAAGTTGGTTGGCGATTGGCAGAATATTGATTATTTTATGGTTGATGATTATGTAAAAGGAGAAATGTCGCAGGGATTTTTCCCGTTTTTGGCTCAGGCGTTTGCGAATGGTCAGAAGATTAAAGAGTTTCTGGTGGAAGAAGATATGAAAGAAGAGTGGGATTGGTTAGAGATGAATTTGGAAATTTTGAAAGTCAGTCCTAGGTCGGGGTTTGGTATATACAAGAAAGGGCTGTGAAAAATTGCTGCTGCTGGAATGGTTTGGGCTATTCTTTGCATTTTGACAATATTTCTATTGGCAGGGAGGAGACGGTCAATGATCTGGGGAGGGTGGAGGTTTATCCGATTCCTTATCGGTTTTTGAAGGAAATAAGGATAAGCTCAAATGTCAAAACTCAAAACTCAAAACGGGCAAAGTCAAAATGAAAACTCCTTAATTGCCAGCAAGAATTTTGAAGATTTTGAGGTGGAGAAAAGAGCGAATTGGTGGTATGAAGTTAGATTGCCAGTTTCGCTTCGTTCCACCTCCGAGGAGTCTATTCAGCCACCTCGGAGGAGAAACTTCGCCACTTTGGTTTTATCCCAAGCTTATCATCCGGGGTGGCAAGCATATCAATTTTCAATTTTCAATTTTCAATTTTCAAAACTGGAGCATGTGCTTGTCAATAATTGGGAGAATGGATGGCAGATAAAATCAAATATTAAAGATGAAATAGCAAAAACACAAATTAAAAATCAAAAAGATCAAGACCTAAAAAACAACGAAACAATATATATTTTTTTCTGGCCGCAGGCGCTGGAATTTTTGGGTTTTGGGGTGATGGCGGGGTTTGGGGTTTGGCTGTGGAGATTAAAAGAGATAAAGAACTGTTTTACGTTCAAATAAAAGAAGAGATAAGAACAGGTAAAAGATATCTGACGTCTGTTTTTCCAGCTAAATAAAAACCCTCTGCCAATTGAAGTGTAAAAACTTCCGGCCGAGGATTTAATCTTACTGTAGCAATGTTTTCTCCTCTTGTCAAGTAGTTTAGGGCTTGTGAGGTGGGGGTTTGGTTAGTTAAGAAAAGATAATTTACCTTTTTGTACCTTGGTGGCGTTCCTGACAGTCGTGGTAAAAAGAAACAATAAAAGTGAAGAGGACAATATCGATGCCTAAGTAGGAGATATAAGGAACAGTGGATGAGTCAAGATTAATAGCAATCATAAAATTTTAGACTTTCTTTTGGCTGTAGTATACCACGAAATAAACAATAGCGACAAAAAGCGCCCAAAAAAGATAAAACAAAGGGAGAAAGGTTGATTGTTCGATATTGATTGAAATCATGAGGAAACCCTTTCTAGCTTTAAAGAAAGCCACCAGACAGAAAGAGTTACAAATGAACCAAAAACTATTATAAAGACTATTGGTTTTTCCACTTAAGAGAGGCGGTAAAACTATAGTACCGACTAATACCTGACCAATATTATCTAAAATGTTAGCCATGCGTTTTATTTGATCTTTGGTAAAAGAAAATCTTTTAGCCCTTTGTTAAAATTATACTAGCATGAATAAGAAAGGAAAGGCAGTTTTTATAATATTGTTTGTTGTTTTGGCTATTTTGTTTGGTTTAGTGGTTTTTAGGAATAGGTTTGGGGGAATTAGGCAAATTAGGGGAATTGGGCAGGTTGGAAAGGATAGAGTGGAGGAAGTCTTGGAGGGTTTAAGTTTGGAGCAGAAAGTGGGGCAAGTGGTGCTGACAGGGCTTGAAAAAGAGATAGTGACAGAGATAGAAAAAGAGATGATCAGAGAGGCTAGCGTTAGCGGGTTTATTTTATTGTCTAAAAACATCCAGTCGCCAGAGCAGGTTAAAAGTTTAACTTCAGAAATTAAAGCAATAGCAACAACTTCAGCAACGCGGGAGCTGCCGGTTTTGATTAGTGTCGACCAGGAAGGCGGCAGTGTAACAAGGATCAACTTTGGAGGTTTTGAAACGACTCCGCAGTGGCAGATAAAGTCAGAGAGCCAAGCTTTTGAGGTTGGTAAAAAACGCGGCTTGGAGATTAAAAGCTTGGGAATTGATGTCAATTTTTCTCCAGTGGTTGAGGTATTAAGAAATCCTAATTCTTATCTGGGACAGACAGGCAGATATTTTGCAGGTGGCGAAGAAAAAGTAGCTCAGCTTTCTGAAGCAATGGTTAAGGGAATGGCAGAAGCTGGAGTTTTGGCAGTCGTTAAGCATTTCCCTGGTGGGTTGGGAAGAACACCCTTAAATCCCCATAATGTTTTACCTGAAATAGATATAGAAAAAGAGGATTTAGAGCAGGATTTGTTTGCGTTTAGAAGATTGATTAGAATTAGGCAGATTAGGGAAATTGGGCATATTGGGGGAATAATGATAACGCACCTTTTGTATCCGAGGGTTGATAAAGAGAATCCGGCGGCGATTTCCGAGGTTTTTATTGAAGAGATTTTAAGAGGAGAGTTGGGGTTTGAGGGAGTTGTTGTTATTGATGATTTAAACATGGGGGCGGTTGTTAAAAACTTTGACCCAGCAGAGTATGGCTTGCGGGCGATTGAGGCGGGAGCGGATTTGCTTATAGTTATAGATAAGGGTATGGCTATAGAAGTTAAAGAGAGACTAAGGCAGGCGGTGGAAGAAGGGAAGTTGAGCGAGAGGAGGCTTGACGAGGCGGTTAGAAGGGTATTAAAGATGAAATTTCTAATTTCTCTCCCTGCGGGAGATCTGCCGTAGGCAGATAATATCTAATTTCTAATGATATTCTTAAGGTTTTTTTATAACTTTTCCACAAAGGGTGGAGATTTTGGGGAAAGGCTTGACTAACAGAGGAGTTTTCTTGTAATATTTTTTAATAGGATAGGTGAAAAAGGGGTATATTTAAAATATAGGATTGACAAGGGGGAAGAATTGGGGTAGAATAAGGAAAAGTTGCTCTATTTTCCTTTTAAGAGAGGGGGTGAAAAAAATACAAACTGATATTGAATTAAGATTAGCACAGCATGATTTAAGCAAAGCAACGAAAAGGCTGGCAGGGTTATTGGATCAAAAATTTAGAATTCCCACAGGCGATGGGCCTGCAGTGTGGAGTAGACTTTTAGACGTTTTAGAAGATGTGTCTCGAACAGAGAATCCTGCTCATATTTATACAGCTGGGGCTACGTTGGGTTTAGTAAGTGATGCTTTAGAACTGACATCGCCCCAAGAGGACGCAGGGAAGTTGACTCACCCTGTTGAGTTGGTTTTTATTAACAGGAGCTGATGTTTTATTCGACGGGTTATTCAGGTCTGTCAAAGACAGACTTGAAATAAAAAAAAGAGCATTACTATCGCTGCTTCGGACAAGCCAAAACACGAGTAGCAATGCCCTTTCGTTTCGGTTGGCTTTAAAGGACAGGATAAAGCCAAAACCTAAACCTAATTAAGCACATTAAAAGTCTTGCGTCAAGGGAACAAAAACCGAAGGTGGCAACCTTTATGGTTGCCTGTTATTCATGGTTACTCATGGTTATTAATGGTGATTTATTGTGGAGGGAGTGTTATCAATTGTTGATTGCTGATTGTTACAGTGTATTCTTGGTTAACAGCAAGATGGAGGGTAGTATGTAGGGCAGGCGTACTACCTTCCATTTTGAGGTTAATAGAGTAAAATGGTTAGATGCTAGTTGACAAGAGAATTTGAGGATGATAAGGTAAAAATATAGTTATTAGTTACTGGTTACTAGTTATTAGTTAATTTCTGATTTATTCCTCTTTTTAAGAAATTTGCAGAAATTTGCAAAAACTTTAGATTTTTTCCTTTTAAACGATGAGTTTTTTCTTTCATAAATAAAAGTGAAACTTTTTATTTAGTTTGTTGTTTTTTCCATCCTTATTCTGATTTTCAAAATGTTTAGAAATTGGTGCTTGGAATTTGGTGCTTCTTTAAGTCAATTAAAGCAATTAAGTCAATTAGAAATTTATTTATGGTGTCATAAATGTCACCACTACACTTGAAAGGTTCGCCTTTAAAAAAGATACGGCGGACGAGAGGAGGTTAATATGTCTCCAGTTAAAAAAACTTCCAATACTGGTCAGTCTGTTGATGATTTGGTGGGTGGAAGCCAGTCGTTTAGAGCAGCTGGTCAAGCGCAGCCGCAACAGTCTAGTCAAGGCCAGCGGCAACAGCAGCAAAACCAGTCGCAGCAGCCGATGCCTTCTTTTGACAAGCCGCCAATGCCAATGGCCTTCAACGGCGTTGTCGACAACCGGGTTTTGCCCGATGCCGGCGTGCCGACAGAAAAAGTCGAGGGTGTTTTGGACGCCGATATGAGCAGCGGCCATGGGCTGCTGCGGCCTCAATTTTCTCCCTCTGACAATGATATTTATATCTCAAACTCGCAGATTAAGCGTTTTCGTTTGCGGCCAGGCGACTTGGTCAAAGGTGTTGCCAGGCGGCCTAAGGAAAACGAACGTTATTGGGGCTTACTCAAAGTTGAAAAGGTCAATGGTAAAAAGTCCGAAGAGGCAAGCGTGGCCAAGCGGCCGTTTTTTGACAACTTAGTCCCTGTTTATCCCAACGAAATAGTTTCTTTGGAGTTTGCCAAAGGGCCAATGTCCAACCGGGTGATTGACTTGGTATCGCCGATTGGCAAAGGCCAGCGGGGCTTGATTGTTTCTCCTCCTAAGGCCGGCAAGACGACGATCATCAAAAACATTGCTGCCGGGGTGGCAAAAAATTTCCCCAAAGTTTTTCTAATGGCGGTTTTAGTTGGCGAGCGGCCTGAGGAGGTAACGGACATTTCCCGGTCAGTTAAAGGGGTGGTTGCTTCATCTAACTTTGATGATTCGCCTGAGCGGCAGACGCGGACAGCAGAACTGGCGTTGGAGCGGGCTAAGCGCTTGGTGGAGGTGGGTAAGGATGTTTTTATACTCTTGGATTCTATTACCCGCTTAGCTCGGGCTTATAATTTGGCAATCCCCACATCCGGCAGGACCTTATCCGGCGGCTTTGACCCAGCCGCTCTTTATCCGCCAAAGCGCTTTTTCGGCGCCGCCCGGAATCTTGAAAAAAGCGGCTCTTTGACAATCATCGGCACAGCCTTGATAGATACCGGCTCGCGGATGGATGATTTGATTTATGAGGAGTTTAAGGGCACCGGCAATATGGAGCTGCATTTGGACCGCCAGCTGGCCGAGCGCAGGGTTTTCCCAGCCATTGATGTGCAAAAATCCGGCACTAGACAAGAGCAGCTTTTGTTTGATAAAAAGACCTATGAGCTGATTGTCAAGATGCGGCGGATGATTGATGTTTTGGGTAAAGACGAGCGGACAGACCTTTTGCTGCAGCGGATTAGAAAAACGAAAGACAATAGGGAGTTTTTAAAGAGTTTAACCAAGGGATAATAAGAATATCAAAAATAAAATATCAAATAGCAAATATACATATCAAAAATCAAATACATATATTTTTATTCTGATCTATCTTCAAAAATTTTTAATCTTTGATTTGTATTTTTAATTTTTGCTTTTTAATATTTGATATTACTTTATGAGGCCCACGGCCTTACGAAATGCACTTGATACTATTTCAGAAACCTTTACCGACTTTGTAGAATTTCTTCGTTTTTTTGGTTTTTATCTTCACAAACGGCTTTTTAAAGGATTTTCGCGGTTTGAGTTTTTTAAAGGCATTTTAGTTGACGGCTTGGTAGCCAAGAGGGGCAAGTATGTCCGGCCATTTTTACATACATCAATGACCGGTTTGGTTTTGATGGGTTTGGCTTTAGCACCGCTTTTGAGAGAGGCTTTACCTAAAAATGAGTTTGAAGGGAGTAGGGGTGGTGGGACGATCTTGGGCCAGATGAGCATTGCCGAGGCGGCAACGACCACAGAAATATCTGTTAAACCTCGCGACTCAGTTGTTTCTTATATTGTCCAGCCGGGCGACACGGTTTCCGGTATTGGTGAGAAATTTGGCATCTCCCAAGATGCAATTCGCTGGCAAAATGATTTAGAAGATATTGAAGAAATCAAACCGGGCGATAAGCTGGAGATACCACCGGTGACCGGCGTGGTCCACAAAGTTGCCCGTGGAGAAACAATTTACTCGATTGCTAAAAAATATACTGTTGATGCGCAAGGAATTGTCAACTGGCCTTTTAATAGTTTTACTGATGATGAAACATTTGCCTTAGCTGTTGGCCAGCTTTTAGTAGTGCCCGACGGCGTACCGCCAAAGAAGAAACCGACAGAGACAACTTATTTAGCCGAAAGACAGACCCCGGATGCCGGCGTTGTTTCTGCTACCGGCCAGTTTGTTTGGCCGACCTCCGGTGGCATCACTCAATACTACCGCTGGTACCACCCGGCTATTGATATAGCCAACAAAGGCGCGCCGGCAATTTTGGCAGCTGATTCTGGCACGGTGGCGGCGGTTAATTACCAGCGTTACGCTTATGGCAACCATGTGATTATAGACCATGGCAATGGTTTTACTACTTTGTATGCCCATTTATCTCAAATTTATGTTTCTCCAGGCCAGACCGTTTCTTCGGGCAACGCCATCGGCAAAATGGGCGCAACCGGCCGGTCAACCGGGGTCCATCTTCATTTTGAGATCAGGAAGAGCGGGATAGCGCAAAACCCGCTGGCTTACTTAAAGTAGAGTAGTAATCACGAATATACCTGCCTGCCAGCCTGCACTTGCTGAGCATCTGCTGGCAGGCAATCGCTACGCCTTGCCCGCATCGCTATGCGAAGCATTGCAGGCGGGCTCAAGCGTTGCAGGTGGGCAAATCAAAATTTAATATACAAATATACGAATTTATTTGTGGAGGAAGTATATTACTGTGTTAACATGGTGGTATGGAATAAAGGGAGAGGTTGAGATAGGGGATATTGGAAGAAATTTGTAGAAAACCCGGTGTTATTAGAATATTCAACACCCTGTGTTGTTTAGCCCTGTAAAGATTTCTCGACTTGCTTTCCGCCAGCTGGCGGAGCAGTTGTCGAGTTGATTTTACGAGGTGGACCTAGGCGGAGTCGGACCGCCATCTCTCGCATGCGACGCGAGCGCACTGCCATTATGCTATAGGCCCTTTATTTAGAGCAGAAACTATTTTATCATAGAGGATAAAAGTTATAAGATTTATAAAGGTTATAAAAATGAAAAAAGATAAGATAATTATTTGCCAGGATTGCGGACAGGAGTTTGTTTGGACCTTAGGCGAGCAGGGGTTTTATGAGGAAAAGGGCTTAAAAGAGCCTGTCAGGTGTCCGATGTGCCGGGCAACTTACAAGGCGGCAAAAAAGGACAAATTTAGGGGAGAAATAAAAACCTTAGGAAAAAAATAAAAAACCGCTATAATGAAATTTAATGGATACTTCTAAGAAGCAGACCAAAGGCAAGCAAAAAAAGAAATTTAAGCTTCTGACAGACCTTGAGCAGAAAAAAAAGCTCAAAAAAGCTCGGCGGTTTTTTATTTACAAAACCTTTAAAACCCCTTTTTCTTCAGGGATTTTTAGAATTTGGCTGCCTTTGGCAACCTTGGTTACCCTTTTTTTGATGGTCTTTTGCGGCCGAGGAGAAGAAGGGCGGCTTTTTTTAATGTCGCCTTTTTTATTAGTGCCTATTAAGTTAGTTAAGCTCGTTTTTAAAACAGAGGGGGTTTTTCTAAGTTTTTTGATAATCGCTCTTTTTTTCAGCTTGACACCGATTGCCATTGCCTTTTTCCAGTATTTTATAACCCGCGACCGGCAGATTACCTTTTTTTCTACCTTGCTTTTTTGCGTCACCTTTTGGTGGGCTCTTCTGGTAAGCCGGATTGATTCGCCGAGGGTTTTGCTTATGTTTGCCGAGGGCGAGCATATAGCGGCTTTGCCGGTGCTTTTGATAGCGACTCTTTTTTTCTGGAATTTTTTAAAAGTGGGGACAGTTAAAAAGCTTTTAGCAGCCAGTGTCAGCATCGGCTTTTTGGCGCTTTTCTCAAAAACCGCTTTTTTGGCCTTTCTTGTTTTTTTAAGCATTTTTTCTTTGTCAGAAATTTTTCTAAAAAGCACAAAGACTACCTTAAAAAGAGTTATTTTGGCCTTTGTCTGCACTGCCGGTTTGGTTTCTTTTTGGTACAATCCCCATTTTGTGATGGAGGCTTTAAAAACCAGTTTTGAGTTTGACCTTTTTAGAAAGATTTTTGGTCTTTTCCCTTTGATGTTGTGGCTGGCGCCAGTCAGTATTGTTATTGTTTTTCTTTTATTTAACCAAGTGCCGTCCAGACAGCCTTTGTTTATAAACTTGGCAATTTTTTTAGTGACGCTTTTAAACTTATTCGCCTGGTACAGTTTTGATTTTTTTGTTTGGCCTATGCCCGGCCGGTTTGTTTGGGAATTTTTGGCTGGCGCCAGTCTTTTTGGCGGTTTTTTGCTGGAGGTTTTAAGCGCTCGTTTAGGCGTTTTTTTAAAGAAAAAATTTGCTTTTGAAGAATGGCAGCTGGTCGTTTTAGTAAATTTGATTCGTTTGCTTTTTGCGGTTTTGTGGGCGGCGGGTTTTGCTTCACTTTTTGCTAAGTTTTATGAAGGAAGCCTTTTGGAACTTGAAGGCTGGCAGCGGGAAGAAGGACTTTTGGCCTTTATAGGAGTGCGTTTTTGGCCGCAGATGCTTTTAGGAATTCTAATCTCTTTTGCGACTATTTGGTGGATATATAGGAATAGAGAAAAGATTATTTTGTAATAAGTAATAGGTAATAAGTAATAGGTAATTTTTTTTATTTCTTTTTTACGTTTTACGTATTACGGCTTACGTATTACGCTAATGCGGGATTTATTTTATGGTGAAGAAGATTTTAAAAATTGCTATTTTTCACTGTGGTTTTGTTTATTCCGGGGGTGGGGAGAGGGTTGTTTTAGAGGAAGCAAAGGGTTTAAAAAAAAGGGGTTTTGAGGTGGAGGTTTCCGCACCGACGATTGATAAGCGGTTTTGTTATCCGGAGCTTTTAGAAGAAGTTAAGCCAAAGATGTTTCTGCCCAGCTTTTTTGACCGGCTGCCGCTTCGTGATGCTTTAAGAATGACGACCTCTTGTTTTTTAGCGCCGATTTTAGCCCTAGGTTTCAGAGATATTGATATTTTTATTGGTGCTAATCAGCCTGGTGCCTGGATTGCTTTTTGCATGGCAAAGGTTTTAAAAAAACCCTACTTGGTTTACTTAAACCAGCCCACCCGCTTAGTTTATCTTCGAGAGATAGACAAACAGACCGGCTGGCAGACAAGAAAAGATTATTATTTTTTAGGGGCAATTATTAAGAAAATAAAACCTTTTATTGCTTTAATAGATCGCTTTTCTATTAATTCGGCAGATAGTCTTTTGGTTGATGGCGACCATATCGCTGGGTGGGTTAAGAAGGTTTACGGCCGGCCGGTGGTAGTTGCCCCGGCCGGAGCACTCTGCCAGCCTAAAGATAGGCTTTTGTTAAACCCCGACTCTTCTTATAAGGGGAAGATAAAGATAAACGGGCTGGTTATAAAAAAGCCATATATCTTAATAACCAATCGGCATGAGCCGCAAAAACGTTTTGAATATGTGATTGAGGCATTAAAACTAATTTTAAAAGATTATCCTGAAGTTCGTTTGGTAATTTCCGGCGGTTTTAGTTCTTATACGCCGACTTTAAAAAAGTTAGCGTCCAGATTGGGGCTGGCAGATAATATTGCTTGGACCGGGCGGCTCAATGAAAAAAACTTGCAAAAACTTTATCAGCATTGTGCGGTTTATTGCTATCCGGCACCGGAGGAAGATTTTGGTTTAGGAATTTTGGAGGCCGGCGGTTGGGGAGTGCCGACAGTTGCCTGGAACTATGCCGGGCCTAAAGTGACGGTTGAGAATGGTGAGAGCGGCTTTTTAGCCAAGCCATATGAGATTGACGATTATGCCGCAAAAGTTTTGACGATTTTAAAAAATCCTAAATTAAGAAGCAAAATGGGCGAGGCCGCTTGGTTCAGGACCAAGAACTGTTTTTCATGGGAAAAACACTTGGATATTTTAGAAGAAGAAATAAGAAAGATAATTGAGTAATTAGCAATTGAGCAATTGAGGGAATAAAAAATGAAGATTTGTGTTTCTGATCGCTGTTTTTTTCCAAAGTCGGCTTTTATGAGCAATAAGGCAGTTGTCGGGTTGGCCAAAAGCTTGGGATATAACAAAGTGGAATTTCACCCGACCTGGGCGGTTTGTTGGGAGATTTTGACAAAGGGGAGGTTGAGCTGTAAGGCGGAGGATATTTCCTCTTTCCATATTGACTGGCGGCAAGACAGGATTTATGGCGGGGACCCTTGGTTTAAAAGGTTAACTAATATTCAATCCTATCTTTTTCCACCTACTAAAATAGCCACTAAGACTTTACAGAAATTAGAGAGACTTTACAAAAGGCAAGTGGTTATTCACTGGGAAGGAAATATTGGTGAATACAAAGACCCAATTCTGGAGCTGCATTCCTTTTTAGATATTGGTTTAAGAAAAATAAAGGATTTAGTCAAAGAGAAAAAGATAAAAGGAGTAGTTGTCGATACTGACAAACTTGCTGGCTGGCTCGAAAGACACAAAGAAAAAGAAAACCGGGTCTTAAAAAAACTTTTGCCCGACATTTATGAGATCCATTTCCGTTTTGGCTATAAACAAGATATTAATAAATCTTTAGCAATTGAAAAAACCCATTCAGCAAGGATTTTAAAAAAACTTTTGAAATTGGGTTTTGAAGGTAGAGTGGTAGTAGAGATGGGTTGGCCAGACAAAGGTTCTGTTGCTGTTTTGAAAAAGTACGGCTTGGCAAAAGTCCACAAAAAAGTCGTTGAGTTTTTGAATACTTCTTGACAGGCTATTTGCGTTTTGAGGGGAGTTTGTTGATAAAAAGGCATCGATCATTTTTCTTTAACTTTTCCTGATAGTTTTATTGCTGAATTTAAAAGTATCAAAGAAAAGCCTAATGTTGGTGTTAGCAAGATAGCTGTGTTGCGGTCAAGAGGCTTGAGATATGGTATATTTAAAAATATGTTAGAGAGAGAAGTTGCCAGTCGCCAGCCTTCGTCCCGAGCTCAGACCGAGGGGTCGCCAGTCGCTAGCAATAGAGAAGAAAAGAGAAAAAAGAAAAGAGAAAAATTTAGATTGAAATCATTGGTTCTTCCTTTGGTGGTGTTTTTGATGGCGGCGGGGGCGAGAGTCATTTATCTTTTTTTGTTCACTGATTTTCAGTCGGTGGCGATGGATTGGTATGGTGATGTTTATCACCACTGGCAGATTGCTTATCTTTCCAAAGAGATTGGTTTCAAAAAGGGATTCTTGCGGCTTTGGGACCTTAAAGGGATGGAGTATTATTGGGGCCTTTTACACCCTTTAATTTTAATTTTAGGCTTTGCAGTTTCCGGCTCTTACAGCATTTTAGTTGCCAAAATAATCTCGATTTTTTTTGGCTCTTTGGCAGTTTGTTTAATTTATCTGATTTGCAGCCGATATTTTAATAAAAAAACTGGTTTTTTTGCCGCCCTTTTTGTCAGCTTTATGCCAGTAGCCGTTTTTGCAGATACTTTAGGCATGCAGGCGCAGATTGGCCTTTTTTGTTTGCTTTTAGGGGTTTATTTTTGGCAAACGTCACCATTTTTGACAGGGATTTTTTGGATGCTAGCGGGGATGGTGCGGGCCGAGTATTGGCTTTTTGGGGCAGGCCTGACTTTGGCGGCGGTTTTACGGGGTAAAAATTTTGACAAAAGGATTCAAGTGCTGGCTGGTTATGGCATAGTTTTACTCTTTTATGCAAAATACATGCTTGACCATACCGGCAATGCGATTTATCCGATATATTATAATTTCGTGGCGACTGTAGCCGGCGAGTGGTTTGACAAGACCATAAGCGTGCCTGATAAAGTTTGGTTGATCAAATCTGTTTGCCAGGGGTTGGCGATTTTCTTTTTCGTGATGGGACTTTTGGTTTTGTGGAGGAGATTTAAAGGCTGGCTTTTGTTTTTGACGGGGCTGTCTAATCTGACTTTTATTTTTTTCGTTTTTGGGTTTGGCTACTATCTTTATGGTTACCCTGACGACCCTTTTTTTCATATCATTGACAAGCTTTGGGTGGATCGCTTAATGGCTTGGCCTTATAGTTTTTTAGGTGTGGTTTTGGCTGTGCTTCTTTTTTATAGTTTGCCGAAGTTAGGAAAGAGGATAGGCCAAATAGGTTTAATAGGACAGATAGGGCAAACAGGCATTAATCTTTTGGCCTTGGTGGTTTTTGCGGCAGTTTTGGCAGTTACCCAGCTTATTTGGCCGTCAATAAATTACCATTATACAAAGGCAATGGTTCCTTTGGAAGACAAGAAAGAGGCAGCTTTGTTAACAGCAGAAAATTATCAAAATAAAGGGACAATTTTTGTTCCTGAGGGGATGCCTGATTTTACTTATTTTTTGGTTGCTAAAGGGAAGATTCCCGGAAAAGTGCTGGTTTCCCAGATGTATGACCCGTTTTTTTATTATGAGGGCGAGGGCGATCCTTATAATAAGTGGGGTGATTTCCGCGAAAAAATCATTGAGTGGCTTGAAAAGCATAATGCCGAGCTTTTTATAGTGCCGACCGGAGTTAATCGGTATCGCAAGATGCTTCAATTTGAAGAAGGCAAGCTTTTTGAAAGGGTTGCTGGGAGCAAAGGGATGGAGGTTTGGAGAGTTAGTTTGTAAATAACCAATTTCGTCAGGGTTCGTCCTCGGAGTAGTCCAGGACGGACCCTGAGAGCGCTTGTTTTTTATAAAAGTGAAAAACTTCAGTTATGAGGAAGCAGCAAGCCTTTCAGAAAGATTTTTTTGATCAAAAGCCAGCTGAGGTTGCTTGGTCAAACTTGTTGGTTAAAACAGGTTTTAAGTTTTTGCTTAAGCCGAGAGAGAAGAAAAATTGGCAGGTAATTAGGAGTTTGGGGCTTAAGAAAGGCGATTGGGTTTTAGATGTTGGCTGCGGCACTGGCTATCTTTTGGCAAGGATAGAAAAGAGCTTGGGGATTAAGGGGGTGGGGATTGATTTTTCTGCTGCGTCAATTAAGAAGGCTAAAAGATGGCAGAAAAAGGGACTTAAGTTTTTGGCAACTGATGCAGAAGGTCTCCCCTTTGAGGACAAAAGTTTTGATTATGTGATAAGCCTCGATGTTTTAGAGCATATTGAAAATCAAGGAAAGGTTTTAAGAGAAATGGTTCGGGTCTTGAAAAAAAAAGGGAAGATTTTAATATACACGATTAACAAAAGGCAGAGAGGAACCTGGAATTGGCTTCTTGAAAAAATCGGCATCCCCACTGATGAGTTGGTGGCTCATGATAAAAAGCTATTTGTTTTGGCAGATGATTTGGAAAAGAAACTAAAAAGGCTGGGGATAAAAAAAGAGAAATTAATATATTATGATTGTTTTTTCTCCCTTTTTTTAAATGAAGTGATGGCTTTAACTGAGAAGGGGTTGAGAAAGTTGGGTTTGGAGAGAATAAGACTTGTCAGCAAGCCATTATTGCTTTTTTTTACCTTTGTTTCTCAGGTTTTAGGCCCAATAGTTGATTGGTTTGACTGGCCCTGGAAAAGGTTGGGCTTATCTAATGGTTTTTACTTTGTGGGCAGAAAGATATTAAATATCAAAAAGTAAAAATCAAATATACAAAGCAAATATTAAATATTTTTTATTTTTAATATGTATTTTTAATCTTTGATCTTTGATATTTGATATAAAGCGTGAGCGATTTTGACTATCAACAAAAAGTCTGGGGGGGATCGGAAATAAGATTAAAGCCGACGCACCTGGCCTATTTGGCTTTGAAGTATTGTCTTGAAAGCTTAAAAGGGATAAAAGGCAGGGTTTTGGATGTCGGTTGTGGGGGAGGCGGCTTTGCCAGGGCTATAAAGCATTACCGGCCGGATTTGGAGGTTTATGGAGTGGATATTAGCAAAAGAGCGATTGGGTATGCTAAGTGTCATCCCACCGTCCGAGGAGCCAGATTCGACAAGCTCACTGTCACCTCGGCCGTGCGTCGCCGAAGGCTATGCCGGCGGCGCGTGGGGGGATTGCCTTTTCCAGTCAAGTTTAAAGTTGGGGATGTCTATAAGCTGCCTTTTAAAAAAAACTTTTTTGATGGGGTTTTGGCGATAGATATTTTAGAACATCTTGAAAAACCAAGGCTGGCTTTAAAAGAGGTTAATCGGGTTTTGAAAAAAGACGGGGTTTTACAGGCTCATGTTCCTTTAGAAGGGGAATTATGGGCGCTCCATTTTTGGCTGTCCAGAATGGGCTGGCGGCAAAAGGAAAAATTAACCGGCCACACTCAGTATTTTACCTGGAGGAGGCTTAAGAAACTCTTGGTTGACAGCGGATTTAAAATAGTCAAAAAAAGACACAGCGTTCATTTTTTTGAACAGATGGTTGATGTTTTCTATTTTGTTTTTTTGAGCCTGACAGGAAAAAGGATTAAAACAGGTTTGGAAGATTATCTTCGTGATAAAAAGTTTTTAAATTTCGGCAAAAGCGTGATTGCAAGGATACAAAATCTCGAATCGCAGGTTTTCTGGTTTTTACCAGGAGCCGGTGTGCATGTAAAGGCGCAAAAATGAACAAAAAAACTTTGAAAATCGCTCTTTTTCCTTTTGGCCTCTTTTATGAAGGAGGCGGTGAACGTTTGGTTTTTGAGCAGATGAGGGGTTTGGAGAAAAAAGGCCATCAGGCAGTTTGCTTTGTGCCGATTTTAATCAAAGATAAGTGTTATCCGCATTGGATTAATAAATTTAAGATTAAAGTTTTTGTGCCGCAATGGTTAAATTGGTTCAACAGCGGGATGCTGCTTCAAATGATGACTAGTTCTTGGCTGGCCCCTTTCCAATTTTGGCGCTTTTTTAAGTTTGATGTTTTTATGGGTATTGGCCAGCCTGGCGTTTGGATAGCTTTTTGCTTGAGCAAGATTTTAAATAAGCCTTATTTGGCCTGGATGAATCAGCCAACCAGGTTTTTGTATCCAAGAAAAATCGATCTTGAGAATGGTCTAAGAATCAGTGACAAAAAAAGCATTGCCAGCAGGACAATTAAAATTTTACGGCCCTTAGTTTCAATTTTGGACAAAGCAAGCGTTTGCAGTGCTGATGTTTTAATGTGCAATAGCAGGCTAGTAGCTGGTTGGCTGGAGAAAATTTATCAGAAAAAAGTAATCCAAAACTATCCCGGAGGAGAGCTGGGGGCAAAAATCAAAAAACAGGGTCGAAAAAGATTTCAGGGAAGGCTAAGAATAAAAGGCAGGATGATTAACAAACCCTTCTTGTTAGTCACTAATCGGCATTTCCCCCAAAAAAAATTTGAGTATGGTATTGCGCTGATGTCTTTTTTAGGGCAGAAAATTCCTGGTTTAAACCTTGTTATTACCGGCAGAGAAAATTATCACACAAGACAATTAAAAACCCTTGTTCATCAATTAAGCTTAGAAAAAAAGGTGATTTTTACCGGTTCTTTAGAAGAAAAAGATCTAAAAAGGCTTTACTCCCAGGCGGGAGTTTATCTTTACGTCGCTCCCCAAGAGGATTTCGGCATGGGGATAGTTGAGGCGATGTTTGAGAAGGTGCCGGTAGTTGCCTGGGATGAAGCCGGGCCAAAAGAAACGGTGGTCAATGGCCGGACGGGCTATTTAATTAAACCTTATGATTTAGATGATTTTGGCAAAAAGGTGCTTAGGCTTTTAACAAATAAAAGTTTAAATAAAAAAATGGGGCAGGCGGCTTTGTCAAGAGCGAGGGAGAAATTTACTTGGGAGAGGCATATTGATATATTAGAAAAAGAGATTAAGAAATTAGACTAATTGGGCTAATAAGGCTAATAAGGCTAATTCTTAAACTAGCGATGAAGCTCAAGACTGTCTTGAAAACAATTCTCTTTTTTCTTTTTTCTCTAGTAGTTTTAGGAGGATATTTTTATGCTGCCTTTTTAGCTGGCGGCTACGGCATATTCGCCGGAGCTAGAGGAAATGATTCTTGGGCCTATATTTCCCGCCTAAAGCTTTTAGCCGACTATTTTCCCAAAATTCCCTTTTGGAATAACTTAGAAGGAGCAGGAATATCTTTAAGCCATAGCTATCCTAATTTGACGCATTTTTTAATTATTATTACTTCTAAATTGACAAATCTTTCCATACCGGAATCATTTAAGCTTTGGGGCTTTTTAGGAGTAACTCTTTTTGCTTTTGGGGTTTTCGTTTTTGGTTGGAGCCGTTTAAGAGTAGTTGTCGCTGCCTTTTTAGCTGGTATTTTTGTTCTGCTTTCTCCTATTAGTTGGATTTGGTGGTTTGAATGGGGCTTTGTCGCCGAGGTAATAGCGGCAATGTTTTTCCCCTATACGATTCTTTTTTTTGACTTGTTCATGCTAAGCGCGCAAAATGCGGAAAATGCGGAAGGCGCGGAAAATGCCCCACTTCGCCGAGGCTACGTTAGGGGCGCGGCAAGATACAGATTTAAGATACGTTTTTATTTTGTGATGGCTGTTGTTTTTATGACCTTGTCGTTTCTGGCACATCCGGCCATTTTTGTGGCTGAGGTGTGCCTGATGATTATTTATATTCCTTTGTTAGCAATATTTAGAAAAAAAGGAAAATTAAAAGCCCTTTTTACTTCTGCTAAATACGGGGTGCTTCTTTATTTATGTTTTCTTTTGCTTTCTTTATTTTGGATGCTGCCATTCAACCGCTATCAAAAGCTGGCCGGTCAATCCAAGTCGCAAGCCCTTCCTACGGTGGGGAGCTATAAACAGGATATTGTTCCCTTAGAATATGTTTTATCATTTGACCGGCCGCAAGTTATGGAAAAAAATGAGTATTTTCAAAAATATGGCGAATTAAAGCCAAGAGATAAGATTGAGCATAAAAATGATAAAGAAATTGTTGTCCAGAGATTTGTCGATCGGGCCAACTTTAGTTTTCCCTATGCGGTCTCGCTGCTTTATTTTTTGGGCCTAGCGACTGGTTTTATTTTTTGGAAAAGAAAAAGCATTCCTTTGTTTTTAACTTCGGCAGTTGGGCTTTTGATAGTTACTTCGCCGCTGGCTCTTTTTCTCATCTCCAAACTGCCCGGCCCTTTAAAAATGTTGACGAGCACGCGCTCATTGATTTACACTAGCCGCTTATTGCTTTCTGTGGTTGCCGGTTTTGGCGCCTATGGTCTGTTTGCTTTACTTTTTTATCCTTTTAGATTTATCGATAAATATTTTATCCTGCGTTTTTTTAAAAAAGCTTTTTTGACTTTGGCGGCTTTAAGTTTAACTTTCTTGGTTTTGTATAAATTTCGATCTAAACCGGAAGGTTTGTTTTTCGATGCCAATTATGGAAAGGCGGCGAAAATTAATCTGCAAGATTTTTGGGGAGAGGAGCGCGGCGTTTATTGTTCCTTAGAGCAGTATCAAGACAAGCTTCAATGCCAAAGCGAGAAGCTAAACTTACACTTTAAAGGCCATATGATTGTCAAGCTTTGTTTAGAGATTAAGGCAAAAAAAACCGCTATTTTGCCAGCAGTTTGTCAGGACAATTTTACTGATGAGGATGTTGACCAGTTGGTAAAAGAATGTGATTTTGGTAAGCCATCTGGGGCAGCTCAAGTGTTGTGCCAGGCAAGACATGAACTTTGGCCAGAGCTTTACAAGGATTTAAGCTTCAAAAAGATTGTTTCTAAGCTTAAGCGCTTTCCTCAAAAAGAATTTTCATTAGAAGAAAATAAGGATTACTTTGCCTTGATCCCTGATAATTTGTTTTTCCGCTACGATACTTCACCCTCGGAAACTGATATGTGCCAGCAAGGGCCTTATGCTAAACAAACGCCGCAAATGTCTCTTTACGGCGCTAATTTATCATTAATTAATAGGCTTTATGGCTATCAAATAAGCAATTTTTATACAGGGGACAAGGTTTACAAAGACCCGGCTGCCTTACCGGAAATCGCTCAGTGGTTTGGGATTAAAAATATTATTCTTAGGGGAAAATTTGATGAAGAAAACCGATATTTTGAGAAATTGTCCCAGGCAGGCTTTGAAAACGTTAATGCTCTTGAGGGCCAGGAGAATAAAAGAGCTTCTCTATTAGAACTTCCCCAGGGAGAACCAATAGCGGCTGTCGCTGATAAACCTAAGATTTTAGTGATTGGCAGTGAAGCAAGGCGCGCTTATGAAACTATTTTTATCAAAGCTCATTTTGGCCTGGTTTCTTATATGGAAGCCTTTTTGATTCATGGCAAGGAAAAGGTTGATGATTATACTTTAGAGCAGCTTTTAAATTATGATATTTTATTCCTTCATGGCTATCAGTATAAAAGCGCTGAAAAGGCTTGGCGGCTCCTGGGCCAGTATTTGGCGCAAGGAGGCCGGTTGTTTATCGAAACCGGCTGGGAAAAGGTAGCTGCTGATTGGGAGAGAGAAAAAACAGCCGACTTTTTTCCTACTAGTTCACTGGAGTGGACAAACTTTGGCAAAGCCGCAGACTTCCAGCTTCATAAAGGGGTAATTGATATCGGAGAGATTGATGCTGCCGGCTTTGAACCTTTAGTTTGGAAAGATGATCCTTGGAAAGTTTCGACCAGCGATGTTTTAAGAAACTGGGCAAAGCCAATACTGACAGTGAGAAGCGGTAGTGATAGTAAAAGAGAACATCCGTTGGTTGCAGGAGGGCAATATGGGGAAGGCAGAGTTATTTGGTCGGGCATGAATATAGTTTCCCACATTCCTGTTTTTGACCATACTCATCCTGAAATGGTTTTGGCCGGTAGGTTAATCGATTGGCTGCTTGAGGGCAAAAAGGCAGTAAATTTTCAGTTTGAAAAAGACTTTGCAGGCAAAAGGGATAATCCTGACAGAGTTGAGTTTACTTTTAACCGCGATATTGGTGAAGGAGCTTCACTTTATTTTAAAGAGGCTTATTATCCGTATTGGAAATCGGAATTAGCCACCAGTCACCAGTCACCAGCTTCCAGCAAGAAATTAGAGATCGAAAAAGCGGGGGCGGAGATGATGTTTGTTCAATTACCGGACATTCAGGCAGGCGATAAGGTTGAATTTAGGATTGTCAGACCTTTTTCTGACTATTTGGCTTATGTAATATCAGGTTTGACTTTTATTGGCTTGGTAGTTTATTTAATCAAACCAGGTATTTTTGAGTTTAAAGGGTTTAAAAAGTTTAAAATGCTTAAGGGGTTTAAAGGGTTTAACTTAAAAAAACAGCTTTCGTGGATTAGGGAAGGGGAGGAGGAAGACTACTAGGATAAATTCGAAGCACGAAATCCGAAATCCTAAACAAATTCAAATATTTAAATTCAAATCTCTAAACTTTTAATTCTTGTTTTGAACATTCATATTTTGGATTTTGATATTGTTTCGAATTTCGACATTCGGATTTCGGATTTTTTTATGCGTATTGGGGTTTTAAGGGGATTGCGGCCGCGAGAGAGTCAGCGGGAGTTTTTTTCCTGCTTTAAAAAACTTGAGGTTAGGTTTTTAAGCAATCTTGAATTTACGCCTTGGTTTTTATTTGATCCTATAAAGCTTTTTGGCGGCAAGAGCGATCATCGTTCATGGCTCAAGCCAGCAGACCTGGAAAAGCATTTAAGAGATGTTGATGTGGTTAACACTTTTGAGTTAATGTACTTTTTCAGTAGCCAGGCTGCTTGCCTGGCTAAAAAGCATAAGAAACTGATGACAACGACTGTTTGGACAAGTTTTCCCCACCCTTCCTGGTTTATTCCGCCCTACTCTTTAAATGTCAGAAAAACCTTGAAATGGACTGATCTTTTTTTAGCCAAAAGCAATCGGGCGGCAGAAAATTACCTTCGTTTTTTTAAAGTGCCAGCTGGCAAAATTAAGGTTATTTATCCGGGCGTTGACTTAAAAAGGTTTTATCCGGTTGAAGAAAAAACCTGGCAAGGAGTTAGGCTTCTTTTTAGCGGCCAGCTGGTTGAAAGCAAAGGCCTGGAAGATATTTTAGCGGTCTTTCCCAAGCTTTGTAAAAGGTTTCCAGACTTAACCCTTTGGATCTGCGGCCAGGGTGTGATGGAAAAAAAGGTCAAGCAAGCAAGCCGTCAGTGGCCGATTAAGTATTTAGGTAAAGTTTCCTATCTTGACATGCCTGAAGTTTACCGCCTGGTGGACATTTTTGTAATGCCGAGCAAAGATGTTTACCATTGGGGCGTTAAATTCGGCGAAGAATTTTTTTCTTATGCTTTACTGGAGTCAATGGCTTCGGGTTTGCCGATTGTAGCCAGCCGCTGCGGCGGCATTAAAGAAGAAATAGGAAAAGAAAACTTGTTAATTGAGCAAGAGAGTCGAGAGGAGCTTTATAAAGCTTTGACAAGCTTAGTTGCTGAGCCGGCCAGAAGAAGAGAGTTGGGAGAAAAAAACCGCCGGCGAGCTGAAAAACTTTTTGATCTTGGCAAGCAGGCCAGAAAAACAGAGGAGGCCATATTAAAAGCAAGATAAAGATTTTAATTATCCAGCCGTGGATTAAAGCCGGCGGCTCAGAAGGAGTTAGCGCTTGTTTAGCTTTTCATCTGGGCCAAAAAGGCCGTCAGGCAAAACTGGCAGCCCTTTTTACTGATTTTAGGGGTGTTAGCCCTAAAGCCCGGCAGGTAAAATACATTACTCCGGGCAAAAAAATTTCCCGCCTTTGCCGGAAAAACCAGCTTTTCTTTTTGCTTTTTGGACCCCTAGTTCTTTTTTGCCTGGTTTTTAAAAATTCAGATAAAAAAACAGTCCTTCAACCGCATAATCTGCCTTCTTACTGGGCAGCTGTCTTAGTTGGTTGGTTTAAAAAGATTCCTGTTGTTTGGTTGTGCAGCGAGCCGCCGGCGAAAGTTAAAATAAAAGAGCAGGGCTTTTTAAAAGCCCTTGCTTGGGCGGTGGCGGCCAGCCCTTTGGATAAATTTTTTGTTAAGATGGTTGATAAAATTATTGTTTTTTCTTCAAAAAGCCAAAAGTGGGTTAAAAAACGCTATGGCAGGGAAGCGGTTATTGTTAATGCTCCGCCTGATTTTGAATTTTTCTCTCAGGGGAAAAAAGAGCAGAAGGGTAGTTTAAAAGGGAAATTTGTTCTCTTAACAGTCGGCAAATTATATGAGATCAAAAACCAGATTGTTTGCCTTGAGGCTTTAAAGCTTGTTGAAAGCAAGATCCCTGAAGCGATTCTGCTTGTTGTCGGCCGGGGCGCTAAGGAGCAAATTTTAAAAGCAAAGGCAAAAGCCTTAGGTCTGCAGAAAAAGGTGAAGTTTTTAGGCTTTGTTTCAAGCCAAGGCTTAAGAGACTTTTATTGGTCGGCAGACATTAATCTTTTCCCCGCTTTTAAACAAAGCTGGGGCTTGACGCCTTTGGAGGCCTTGTCTTGTAAAACAGCTTCTGTTGTTTCTGATGAAGCCGGGGTAGGCGAGTTGCTTGAAAAAGAGAAAATTGGGCTCGTCTGCCCGGCCAGGCCGCCAGCTTTTGCCAAGCACATTTTGCAGGTTTACCAAGATAAGAAGCGATTTGACAAGATGGCTGAAAAAGGCTATTTGTGGGTTAAGAAAAATATGGGCTGGGAAAAATTTGCTGAAAAGGTTTTGGAAGTAATAGTTTCATGAAAAAAGTCAGCGTTATTATTCCAGTCACCAGAGAAAAACTGGCGCAAAAAGCAATTAGCTCAGTTAAAAGGCAAAACTATCCTTGTTTGCAGATTATAAAGGTCAAAGCAAAGGGTTTAAATCCTGCTCAGGCAAGGAATAAGGGAGCCAAGCGCGCTAAAGGCGAAATCTTGCTTTTCCTAGATGATGATTGCCAGGCAGGAGAAAATTGGCTTGAAGAAAATCTTAAGGCTTTGGCTGACAAGCAAATCGGAGCAGTTGGCGGGATGATTAAAGGAAAGTCAAGAAAATATTTCAGCCGCTGTTTGGATTTTGCCAACTTTACTTTTGCCCAAGGAGAGAAGCGTTGTTTTATGCCTGTTTTCAGTGCTAGTTTGGGAATAAAGAGGAGTGTTTTTAAAAAAGTCGGCGGCTTTGACGAAAGGCTGGTGGTTGGCGAGGATCTTGATTTGTGCTGGCGTTTAAAAAAAATGGGCTGGCAAACGGTTTATGAGCCGAAAGTCAAGGTCTGGCATGACCACAAGCGAACCAGTTTAAGTAAGGTTTTAAAATATCAGTATAAAAATGGAAAAACAAAAGGATTGGTGATTGAAAAACGCTATGCTGATGACAATCTTTGGTTTTTTATTTTAAAAAAAACTGCCAAGCCCTGGTTTTGCTGGATTTTTATCTTGCCGTTTGCTTTGCTGGCGACTGCCGCCGCAGTTGTTGTCAACTTAAAAGATAGGATTTTTTTGTTAATTCCCGGCATTTTTTTGGCTAAACTGGCTTGCCAATGGGGAATCTTCGTCTGGATCCTTGGGCAGAAAGGAGACAAATGAAAGAAGCAGCAAGAGCATTTTGGTACTATACCTTGGGCAAATATTTTTGCCGGCGGCCACCGGTGTTGACGCTTTTTGTCACCAATCGCTGCAATGCCCGCTGCCAGCATTGTTTTTACTGGCAGTCTTTGGACAAAAAGAAAAAAGCAGAGATTTCTTTGGATCTTATTAAAAAACTAAGCCTTGATTTAGGCAATCTGGAACTTTTAATGATTTCAGGCGGCGAGCCATTTTTGCGGGATGATTTGGCGGATATTGTAAGAATCTTTTGGCAGAATAATAGTTTAAAAACCGCTTCTCTGGCGAGTAATTTTTTACTGCCGCAAAAAACGGCTGAACTCTTAGAAAAAATAGTAAAGATTTCTCCAAAGCTTCAGGTTATTGTCTGTCCTTCTTTGGATGGGACAGAAAAAGTCCATGACAAAATCAGGGGAGTAAAAGGGGCTTTTGATAAATTCATGCAGACCTATCAGCGTTTAACAGTTTTGCAGAAAAAATACAAAAATTTGCGGCTGCGGCCAAATGGGGTTGTTTTTAATCTCAACTGCGAAGATCTTTTTAAACTAATCGACCAGATGCCCAAACTCTTTGCTGAAAGCTGGCTTTTTTCTTTATCCTTAATAAGGGGGGAGCGGCGCAACCATGGCCTAAAACTGCCAAAGGAGGATAAATTAAAAGAGCTTTTTGCTTATAAATTTAAAAAATTTAAAGGAGAAAGGCCCCTGCCAAGTCGATTTTTAGAAAAAATAATTTTTAATATTCAGCTTAAGATTCTGCAAGGGAAAAAACAGCTTGTTCCTTGTGAGGCCGGCCGATTGATGGCGACAGTTTTTGAAGACGGCTCAGTCAGCTTTTGCGAGCTTTTGGGCAAAATAGGCAATTTAAAAGAAAAAAGCTTTGCAGAGATTTGGCAGAGCAAAAGGGCCGAAAGTTTACGAAAAAAAGTTGTTAAAGGCGAGTGTTTTTGCACTCATGAATGCATGCTTTACCCAAGCCTGATCGCCCACCCCTTATCATTTTTAAAAGGCTTTTGAAATTTTTTAAGTTTGACTAAGTATCTTCCCGGCGGGATGAAGCGGCCAAGCATGAGATCGGCTCGGTAAACTAGAGGAAAGAGGCTGATTTTTAGCCTTGAAGGGAGAAAGTTAAACCAAAAGGGAATAAGGGTATCTAGAGGGATTTTAGCTTCTATCTTGAGGTTTTCTTTTTTGCAAAGGCGGGCAAATTCTTTAAAGTCAAAAAAATAATCACTTGGATGGAGCCGGCGGTAGATTTTTGGCCAGCGCTTTTTATTGCTGATATCAAGAATGACAAGATCTGAGGAAACCCGGGCTGCCTCAGAAAACATTTTGTCAATATCTTTTTTTCCAAGATGCCAGATAAGGCGGAGAGAGAGAACAATCGGAAAGGAGTTGTCAGAGAAAGGAAGGTGAGTGGCATCAGCCAGCCGGGCCTTGGGCAGACCGGCTTTTTTTTGATATTCGTCAACCATGGCCGGCGAGTTATCAACCGCAGTTATTTTATGCCCTTTGTCAGCAAGCTCTTTAGTGATTCGGCCGGTGCCGCAGCCGATTTCCAGAATTTTAAATCTTTTTTTGGGAAGGAGTTTTAAAAGTGACCTTATTTCTGCCAGATGTTTGTAAGTGCCGAGCCGCTTTTGGTCATACTTTTTGGCAACTTTAGCAAGAGCATAGCGGTTTTTAGGGCCCTTAGGGCGGAGCGTGCCCCAAAAAAAGGCTAAAACATCGCCTGCCTTTAGGAAAAAAAGACTTAAGGTGATGAGAGGGTTTTTAATCAGCTGCCTGCGATTTTTTAAATAATCAGCCAAGCGCTTTTTAGGGTTTAAATAAGGGATTTTTTTGTGTTTTTTTTTAAAAAGGGGGTAAAGCCTGCCTCTTTGGTATTTTCTCTCAAGGGCCTTTTTAAA
>Ga0180437_10001386_pt1 | contig 41732 bp, 65 predicted proteins | sample SS_ome_4_FD_132410 | JGI IMG/M metagenome (GOLD analysis project Ga0180437, IMG submission 132410) | Hypersaline lake sediment archaeal communities from the Salton Sea, California, USA - SS_3_D_1 metaG | ecosystem: Environmental > Aquatic > Non-marine Saline and Alkaline > Hypersaline >...
CGCCCTGAACTATCTTGCCCCAAGTAGTCGGACTGCCAGCACCATTAGAATTTAATCTTCTGCCACCAGCAAGAATGCTGCCTGTTGCATAGATATTCAAACCTGTTGCTTGAACATCAGCAATTACTTTGTCTGCCTGAACACTTCCTGCAATAAAAGCGTTTAATCCGCTAAATGCTGCTGCTGAAGTTACACTTCCTGTGAAAAATGCGTTCTGGGTTTGGAGATTAGTGCCACTCCAAGTAATTACTTCTTCTTCGCCTAATCCATCATTTAACCCTGTTCTTGCCATTTTTCACCTCTAAGTTGTTATTTTCGCTATTGCTTTCGCACGAAGGTATCTAATCTTTAATCTCTGAGTGATTGCTGCTGCTCGCATATCATAAGCAGGAAGATCCCAGTTCTCAATAGTAACAGGTCTTTTTTCCGCAATGACGTATGCCCAAGCTTTGTCAGTAACGTATGCGTATGCCGATGTCATTCCAGCATTAGAAGATACTTTGATGACATTCATACCATAGATTGTGCCAAGAAAACCGCTCTTTATCATATCTGTATTACCGACTTTATTAGCTTCAACGAAAGTGTCAATATTTCTCAGATCATTAAGGACTTCCATACCTACAAACAAAGTAGTAGGATTATAGTCCTCATCTTCAAGATATTGCATTGCTCGTGTGATGTTAGCGATGGTTATCGCACCACTACCAGATACTGTGCTGTTAGCGTTGTCAAGTGCATCGGTTATAACAAGAGCATTTTCATTTTCTGCGATTCTTTTACCTGCAATCTTAATATTATGTTGTAAAAGATTCCATTTCGCATCTTCAAGCATTTCTTTTGTGATTCTAATTGAAACGCCATATTTCTTTGGCTTCATATTGAAACTACTATATTCAGCCTCATCCAATGGTATCTCCGCACCTTCAACTACCTCACGAACATCCATTGTGTTAGGATCCATAGTATCAATATCAACACTTGAACCTGGAATCTGGCCTGGTCCAAGATAAATCGCAGCCTCGCTTCTTGGTATCAGATTTTTGTCTACTTCTTCAATCAATGTATCGTAGATTTTTCTCGGTATAAGTAATTGACCTTCTGTTCCCAAGGAGGTGCTCAACAATTCTTGTACATGTTTCATTTCTGTCATTTTAGCCTCCTTATCCGTGTATGTCTATCAAAGCATATCCGCCAGATGCACCAGCAGTTACTGCTCTTCCGATATCATAGCCAAGTGCTGCCCAAATGTCTGGAGAACCAGTAGTGTTTCCATTACCGCACCAACTCGACACAGCATTATTTCCATCACATACAACTTTTGTACCTGGGATCACGCTACCATTGCATGCCAAAAGATATGCACCTCTTGTCGCAACTGTAACTGTTCCACTAACAGCAGTTGTATTCAAAGCTATACCATTAAATTGTCCGCCAGAAGCATCTATTGAAAATAGTAAATCTGAAGTTGCAAAAGTATTTGCGCCAGAACCTACCACACCAGTAGCACCAGAAGCAAAGACTAATACGCCACCACTAATGATTTCATTTCTTGCGTAACCACCAATGGTTCTCGGATTGCCACCATCAAAGATGCCTACCGCACCCAAAGAATTTCCTATTCCTGTTGCTGCCATCTTTAATTACCTCCTAAGCCTCGAAAACTTTTCGTCATTGAAATTCTCAAGATAGATATCGTAACCCCTATCTCCTCTTTCAACTCGCAATCCTGTATTGGATGTTTCTTCCGTAGTATCTTCTTTCACAGATCCTACAGTTTTATCCACAACAGGAGCTTTTTCTTCTTCTTTTTTAACTTCTTCTTCAGGAATCTCCTCTTTCGCTGGTTCTTCCTGTTCTTTCGCCAAACCTTTAACAGTCTCGGTTACTTCTTTAAGATGTTCTTTCATAGCTTTAAGCTCTTCAGAAAGTTCTTTCTTAAGTTCTTGCATCTTTGTAATCTCTGTATCAATCTTTTCTTCCACTTTAGGTTCAGTTGTTTTCTCTTCCATTTTAACTGCTACCTCCTTAGTTTTAATTAATTGTTCTTTACTAATACCTGCCACATTCTCATGTATAGGTTTAGAATCTTGAATTGCTTGTTGTATTGTGGCACCAGGAACGCCAGGAACTACAACAGTGGATAGTTCACAACAAGTCATATCTTTAGCTATCAGGTAATCTGCGTCTTCGCTTTCCTTCACCAATTTGCCTACAATCGCGCCAATAGAAACATGCTTCACTCTACCATCCTTGACTTGCTCTGATAGTTTACTATTCTTGATCCAGCCTTCATAAGTCACAGATTCATCAGTATCATTAAAAACTGCGCTCTCTACCACACCAACAGCATTGTCAACTATCGCTTCGTGATCCTTGATAATAGAAACACCAGTCATAGTATTAGCGAACCTTCTCAGTTCTTCGCCAGTATACATTATACCGTTCCTGCTCACGCCAGACTTAACAGCCACACCATTAACTCTATGCTTTTCTTCAGAAAAATCAAACAAACCTTCATTCGTTTGTTTTGTCGCTGGGACCTCCATCTTCCTTCACCTCTTCTTTGAAATCAATATTGCCGTTAAACACAAGTTTAACATTTTCAGCGACTATGATATGACCGTCCTCATCACGACGGAGATTTTCTTTGCTGTCCCTCCATTGTTTGAAACAAACAGCGTTTCTTTGTTTTTGGTCAGGAAATTCTGTCTTCATAGTATCATTACCCATACAACGACCAATGAAATCGTTTTGTTTCTCGCCTTTGTTCGGTTTCGGTATTGGCATTTTTTATTTCCTCCAATTATTTTAATAAGTATAGCATATATATAAACTTTTGTTAGTCCAGTATATACTCTTCGTGACTTCTCGTTCGATATACGCTTTTAGGATTGCCTCTCTGTGTAAGATCATGCAATGGTTTCTCGCCTTCAATCTGTGCTCTCGTGCCAAATAATTTATTATCTCCGCCCTGTCGCATTACTTCTTGCGGATTCGTTGTTCCACTACCAGTATAATCTTCCCAATCACCAAGAACTAAAATATCTTCTTGGCTTATAGCAGTAGATGTAGAAAAATCATCACATTGGTGTATATAGTCACTGGTATGTGGTTGCACCACATAGCGTTTATTACATCTTGGGCAAATCTTAATCGTCATTTTTATAACTTTTAATTTTATCGAAGATCCTGTTCTGCTCATCTTCAAGAGCTTTCTCATACGCTAAGAAACATTCACGACACACAAGCTTGTTCCCAGCCATAAGAACAAAACCAGATTCTTTCTTACCGCAAACTGAACAATCCGGTCTTTTCTTATATCCTTGCATTTCTATCATTAACAACTACCTTTCTTTCCGCCTTTCTTACGACCTATCCCAGAGCCACCAGTTCTGCCTCTGCCTTGTCCTCTTCCATCTCTTGGTCCTGTCGAACCACTTCTCGGCCCACTACCATCACGTCTTGGCATTTTCGTTTATCTCCTATCTGACATTTATTAGAGTGCAACGACATCCTGGATGTGTTGCCTCTGGAATGAAATCTTCACTAATCTCATTAATATTGAATATCCTTCCATTCAAAGAAGAACATAACGGACATGTTCGTTCACTCATACTCGAAACGAATTGTAGTTGTTCTACTCCTTCTTCCTTAAAATGAACTATTGCGCCTCTATTGCTCAATCTTACAGTCTCCGTTCTCGCAATTAATGGTGCTCTTGCTTCACTACCTAATCGTAATATAGGATTACCATCCGCATCAGTAACTAACTCTCCACCCTTCATTCTGTATAAATTTTGTGGCTTAACTTTCTTTTGAATCTCATTAACAATCCAACCTAATGTTTTATTTCTACGGAAACCTTCAATTAAAACTTCCCTTAACTTATTGACTTGTGTACCAGAAAATTTACCAGCAGATAACTCGGCAGTAGTGAACCCTTGCAGATTCTCGAAGTTGTCCATCATGGTAACACCTAATACTTTCTCCATATAACGCTCATAATTAAAATCTACCCACTCACGAACAGACATCAGCATAGATTCTTGCATTGATGGACTTACATATTCATTAGCAACAGGATTAGTTATGTTCCTGTTAGATCCTGGCACTTTCGGTTGTTCTTGTTCTAATTCTGCCTTCTTTTCCATTTCAGGGTTCTGAGGAAGCTCAACTTTGTATAATCTTGCCAATTCTTGCTCCATTGCTTGAATAAAAGCAGGAGACAAAACAAAACTATTTTTCAAGGTCTCATTAATCTTTTCTATTCTTTCATTCGCATCACTCTCATCAGGACTGCCCCACTCGAACTCTACGTGAACATCACCCATACCATCCGCTTGTAACACTCGCTTGAATATATCGTTCTCAATTACTTTCTCAACTTCTGCTTGTAAACTTGCTATGTGACGCATCCAAGTTTCTTTCTGCATCTTTGCAATACCTTGTGGGATCTTGCCCTTGCCTAAGATAACTTCTGGTGTCTGGAATGCATAAATCAACATATCTAAATCATAACGATTCACTGCCTCAAACTTATCTCCAACGCTACCAAAGTCAACAGCCTTGATCTCTGTATATGGACCAGTAACCCATTCGTGCTTATTATTGAGCCATTCTAATTTCTTTCCGAAAGCTTCCATTTCTGATTGTGGTGGTGCGATACCTTTCTCTCTATCTCCCATGATAACGTGATACGGAGAATTAGCTTTCCTACTGACAATGGTATGCATATCTTTATCACAACCTATCATATTGTTTATAGTTGTGACCGAAGATTGTATTATGCCAATGCCATAAGCATCATTAGAAACACAATTAATCTTTAAGTGTGCAATTTGGTGTGGCTTAAAAGTGGTGACTTTGCTAATATTAAATTGGTTCATCTTACCAAAGTATTGGTTATATTCTTCTATCTTGCCTTTATTATCTCGCTTGACATACATATACTTCGCATCCAATGGTTTCAGACCAGCAGGAGCTTCATTCTTCTTTCCGCCAATCTCAAGATAACCATTCCCTTTGATAAGAGCTTCTTTGATCCAGGTACGCAAAAGCGTATCAAAGTTCATATCCTGCATGAATTGTTCTATTAGGGTTTTGGCATTAGGATTATCACATTGCACATAAAAACCGCCTCCAACTATGAAGTCGACGTGTTTATCTACAACGCCAGTAACAAGTCCAAACTTTTTGTAAAGACCTTCCGTAACTGAGAAATCGAAGGGATGCTGTTCGCCGAGTTCCTTCGGAAATTTGATTTCATTCTGCACTATCTCGCCTTTGAACGAAACCGAACTATTCTTGTCAAGCAAGTTTCCTTGTTCCGCATAGACATAGAACTGGTTAGAATTAGATTTAGATTCTATCTTTTCTTTTTTTCTGAACAAAGGAAATATGGCCATAAACGTGAAAGAGCAGGTGGACGTGGCTTAGACCGTGTCCGCTTCGTGACATTTCTGGCACGCCTGCATTTTTCTTATAAACAATACTTCTATATAAACTTTTGCTAATGAACGCCCCAGTAAATTGCTTTTGTAGTTCCTACCTTGAAACCAGAAGCTGCCAATGCAAGTGCGTCAGGAAAATCGTCATGGCCTTTTTCACTATGATGGATCTTAAGATTGCCATGCTTGGTCTGACCATCCTTACTACCAACAACTTCATATCTTAAGTCTGCTAATTGATAGATAAGTTTTTGATGGTCAGGGATATGTAGTCCGCCAGGCTTGTTCCTTGCCCTCTTCTCAAGCAAAGCCCTTAGATTAGAATAAATGTCTTGCTTTAACTTAATGGTGAATGTTTTAGCGTCAACCTTTCCAGCAAGGGCAGAATCTTCCTGCAATACGTCAGCAACGCCTGCTCCGAGCCCTGTTTCATCTATAATAACTTTCTGGAACTTGAATCTGCTATTCAAGAAACGAATGCGGTTGATTGCGTCTGTAAGAAGCTTATGTCGTGTTTCTTCAATATATACCACATACAAATCATCATCATCATAAGGTTGTTCTATGACTATGTAAACCGAACTATCTTCTCCAAGCCGAGCAAGGTCAACACCAAGAACATATCTCGCCTTAGGATGTATCTCACTAATCGGTGGCATTATTCGTCCTCTGGAAAACCAAAACAAAACTTTCTTAATGCTTGATCCCTATCTTTCTTTTCCTGGAACTCACCAATCAAAATACCTTCAACATTCCGTATCTTATGTGCTTTATACATAAACTGCCTCCCTCGGTATCATTGGATAATCATCAATACAAGCACTAATTAATTCTTGTGTGAAATAACAATCAATGTCTTCAATGAACTCACCGAATATCTCTGTCCGAACATAAACATGATCCTTGCCATAATCATCTACTTCTTTCTGCACTTCTTCTTTGCTAATGTAAGGATTATCGAATGTTGTAAAGTGAAAGCTTTCGTAACCATCAACACCTTTCCTGCCACGCTGGAAGTCATTATAGAAATTATTTTTTCCCCAAGGAGTAGAAGTCTGCCATATTGGTGCACCCTTATCAAAGGCCATTGGTCGTATCGCTTGCAATGCAGTCTCTTTCAGGAAACCACTCTCATCCCAGAACATTCTATCATATGCCTCGCCACGCAAGGAATCTGGATTATCGCCAGAACCGAACTCTACAGAACAACCATTGATCCATTCAATCCTTGGATGCGGATGTTCAGTAAACTTCTTAAGATCATTCATTGCAGGAACTGGTGCATTCCTTAGAATTTCTAATATCTTGTTATATACTATCCTGCTCTGTTTGTATGTTGGTGCTACAACGAATTGTCGTGGATAGAACTTGAAGGTGGCACCCCTTATTATCTCTCCAGCAATCATGTGTGTCTTCCCAGTTCTTCTGCCACAACATATGACTTTATGCTTAGAAATAGACTTAAGAATGCCTTGTTGTTTCTTGTGCGGTTCAATGCCAAGATAACCTACTTGGAAAAGGACAGGATCTTTCAACTCTTTCTCGAACTGTTTCGCATCAATTTTATTTTTCTCAATCGCCATCTTCTACAAATGCTCTTGGTGTTTTATTACAAAAATGTAAAAATCCTTTAATTTCTTTGCCACAGCAATCACAACAAGATATAATTTTTCCATCAATTAACTTATTAATTATCGCCATCTTCAGCCCCCATCCATTTTTCCTTACAGTTTCTACAAATATATCCTCTAATATTTCTAGGATTTCCTTTTTCACAAATTGAATAACATAATCTATCTTTACCACAAACACCACAATCTTTCTTAAAATACTTTTTATTATATTTTAATTTAAATTCAGTTTCCATTCCGACCACCTTCCTTAAAATTATGTTTGAATACGAAGTCCATATAACATTCAAAACAAATTACCTTTCCAAGCTTAGTCTTCTTACAAAGTTCACATCTTTCAGCCATCTTCAGCCTCCTTCTTTTTTTTATGATATGCTCTCATATATGCTTTTATCTTATCCTTGTTTGCTTCTCTATATGCTTTCTTCTGTGCTTTTATCTTATCTTTATTAGCTTCATAGTATGCTTTCTTCTGTGCTTTTATCTTATCTTTATTAGCTTCTCGATATGCTTTTATCTTATCCTTGTTTGCTTCTCTATATGCTTTATTATGTGCTTTTATCATATCCCTGTTTGCTTCTTTCCATGCTTTTATCTTATCCTTGTTTGCTTCATTATATGCTTTTGACTTATGTTTTTTATTAAGAGGAGAATCTAATGGTTCTATGTCATCATAAAAGTCAGACCAACCCAATTCTATCAATTCTTTCTCAGACATCTTCAGCCTCCTTGAAATAAACTGCCCTTAGTGGCAAATACTCAGGACATTTCTGATTATAACCATCACATACATAACACCATTCCTGGCAATGTTCTTCTATGTCTCTACCACCAGCAAGCATTGCTTGTAGTGCTGAGTAGTGAATGCATTTATCTAACCTTTCATCCAATCCGTCCGGAACTTCCATTTTTCTGGTCGGTGCACTGACAGTCAGAATCTGGTCTGACATGTCCTAACCAAAGACTTGTCTGCAGACGCACCTTTGACCAAAAAGCAGAACGAAGCAGACATCAACACACTAACATTGTTATGAGGTGACAACAATAATGGCACTCGCTCCGTTCTGCATTAATAGGGTTTAAAAAAGGTGTAAGAGCATAAAAGGAGGGGCGAAAGCCCCTCCCCAGATATATAATACATTACACCTCTTTCAGTATAAAGGAGGCCGAAGCCTCCCTCGCCATTTATTTGCTCGGACACCTACATTACCAATTATAGGTGTGTGAGTATAAAGAGGGAAGGAGAAGCAACAAACCTTCCCTCGAATCTCGACCCATTTCAGAGATGAAAAACTCGTTCTATGACATTAACTATACATCTACAACTTCTTCATCCTTCTGCTTTTCCTTGAAAGCAGAAATCCTGTCAAGTATTTCAGTAGCAGTAACATTAATATTTATGTTTTCTTGTTTTATGTTTATCTTTTCACCGTGCTGTAATCTATGCCATTGTAGTAACGTCTGGCCTAATTGCGTCATCTGGTTCGCATTCTTACAATGTGCTTTTATCCCTTGTAAGTAAGTTCTGATATCTAACGCAGACGAGTTTGGATCTGTCATTATCTGATAAAGCTTCTTTGCACCTTCATTATCTAAACCCTTCTTTTTTAACTCTCGGATTTGGGCTGCGAGCTTTTTTTTTGGACTAATGACCGCACCACCCTTTTTTCCCATCTCTCGAGCTCGTTTCGAGTTAATAGGGATTAAATTTTGCTCATTTGCCATTATTAACCTTCCAATACGGTGTATTTTTATTATTCTTTCGCTTCAGACCAACATACTTAAATTGTATGTCGCCATCTGAAAGTTTCCCAATAGGCAAGATTGCGCCCTGGAAATATTGCAATGGACTTCTTTCTTTTCCGAGCTCCGTCCATGTTTGAAATAATACATCTGACCATTTCACCAGTCTGCGCTCAAAAGATGCTTTCGGTCCAACTCCTGGATTTATTAAATCATGTGCCAATGTTTTATATGCCCAGTCCGGAATCACGTCTTTGCTTGTAATAATCTTTCCGTTTTTTGCCTTTAACAAAGCTTCTGTTCCTTGCTCCCTTTGCCAATTTCCAAATACTTTATGTTCTGGTGAAATTGCACAACAGCAACCATAATCATTCAATTGTTTCCAACACGGATCACTTACTCCAATGTTCCAACCTAATTCCTTACAATAATCATATATTGCGAACATTATTTGTTCCGTCCACGAATGATGAGGTCGCATACATGCTTGTATCTTACCAAATCGTTTATATATACCATTTAATGGAATTCCAGATATTTGTTCAATCTCTTTCCATTTCTTTTTCAAATCTTTTGTTTGCCTTCCAGGCACAAATCCAACTTCATAGCTAATATTGCGACATCCAGCTTTATGTGCCATATCAATAAGTTCCTTCCATGCATTAGGATGGTTCTTTGTTGAATCACTTATTCCTGGCAATATTGGTCTAAATCGAAGGCATGTCTCAACTCCGACTTCTTCAAGTCTGCGCATACATTCAATTCTTTCCGTTGCAGATGGTGCTCGTTTATCAATCTTAGCCAAAATTGCGTCATCACAAGTTATTATACTAAAATGCACTCTGAACAGATGCGGTTTATCTTTAACTGCATCTATATACTCATCCAATAAGAAAAGATTTCCTTTCGTGCTTATTCTAACTGGCTGGTCATATTTTTTTACTATTTCTGCAAACTTTAAAAACCACCCTTGATTTCGTTCAATATTATCCAACGGATCTGTGATTGCTCCTAATTGTATTGGTGTAGGATATCCATTTTTTTTCTTATGATAATTCAATGCATATCTTATTTGTTCCCCTCTCTTGCCACCACCACCGCCCAGAATTCTGTCTATCATCGCCAGGCTTGTTTGTCCCACCTCTTTTGAAAAGTTTTCTCTGTGTTGTATCAAATTGTTACTAAAGCAATACAAGCATCCGAACGAACAAACACTATGACTATCTATTGCAACTGGCAGAGCACAATCAAAACCATCGCTTGTATATCTTAACCCAGGATAGCTTCTAAGTTTTTTCTTTACAGGTTTACATACAGTTGCATCTTTACAATGTGCAGAGTATTTAAAACATTCTGCACAAACATTCTGTTTCTCGCATCTAAGCATCCTTGATGACCTCATAAAACCATTCTGGATCCATCAGATTTTTTCCTGAAAGTTTAACTTTATTTTTGAGTTCGTTATATTTTTCTTCATCATTGTAATATTCTACATAGAACCAGTTGCTATTCTTGGTAGTGCTTTTCTTTCCATCATCAAATTGTGACACAAGTTCAGTAAATTCTTCCTTGCTATAATCATCAGCATATAAGTTCATATTTCCGACTTCCTCTTCTGAAAATCCCCACTCTCTCAGTTCTTCAGGATTAAACGCTTCTGAAAGTATAGCAAAATCAAATTCTCCTGTATTCTTGTTGCTTCTAATGTTATATTCTTCCACTTCTTTCTCTGTCAATTTTCTATTCGGCACCCTGACTTCAATTTCTTCTTCATCCCTTCCCAATATTCTCAATGCTTGTATTCTTTGATGGCCAGCCACAATAGTTCCATCCACATTTATTGCAGGCAATTCCACAAAATTAAATTTTTCTATTGACTTTTTTAATTGTTGCATTTGTTCATCAGTAATCTTTCTTGGGTTGCTATTATACGATTTCAAGTTCTTAATTGCCCTCTTTTCCGTTCTCCATTCCAATTCATCCATTTTTCTGGCACCTCAGTATAATTTCGTCTCCCATTTGCAATTGAAGACATGAATAGTCTGCGTTTGGCTCAACAAACCTGTTTACTTCTTGTATTGTCGTAATATTGTGTATTTCAACTGGATGTTCATTAATATTAGTATAATAGTCCATATTCAAGTCTGGCCTATCATAGTATATATGGAAACAAACAGCAATAAGCAATATTAATGCAACTCCCCACGCACCGATCAAGATTAAATAATAATTAGTATTATCTTTTTGTGTGGTTGCTTGTGTAGAACTATCAGGCAATACTTTCCTAAGTCTCGGTCTGACTACATTATCACCTTTTCTAAGTTTTCTTTCGACAGCTTCCCAATCTTCCTCCTTTTTCATTCTATCACCTAAAATTAAATATAGGGGAAGATATATATAAATTTTCCCCCCAAAAAAAATTTATTCTACTTTTTGTGCATAGACTACACCTTTCATTTCCTTATTGACCATCTCTTTGGTATGTATCACTCTAACCTTCTTCCCTACCCAATCAGTTGTCTGTTTACCAAACATCTTAATAACGATTGCTTGGCTGGTCCTGTTCATAGTCCACGTTTTTTTCTTTCCATCTGCCAGTTCTACTGCTATTTCGAATCCATCTTTGTCCGATTTGTATGGCAATTCCTCTTTCGGAATTATCTTTCCTTCATCCAGGAATTCCAATTCCATAGTTTCGTCTGGTCCGCCGATATCATCTGGCTTCAGATAGTTACTCAATTCCAGTTCTACCATTTTGTTTTCCTCCATATTTAAAGGCATATATCTTCTTCTGTGACTTCAATATCTTCTTCATCAATATTGGCACAGAAAGTTATATATCCTTTTTTTGGTGAATATAATGTAGCAAATTTGAATCTGTCCATAATCCATTTATTAATTTGTTCATAATTTTCAGGTTTAAATTTGCTGAACAATTCTTTAGTTGATACGAGTTTATTTTCGCTGTTTTTATATAGTTTGTTGAACTCCATTTGTATTTTACCACTTTTAAGTGGTGTGTTACTATTATGATTATCATATACTTCTTTTCTTACTTTTTCTTTATTTTTTGACATTATTTCCTTATTTGACATTATTTCCATGTCCCCACACATCCCATGATTTGCATCAATTTTTTGGCCATTTTTATCTATTGATATGCGTTTGGAAAAAGAATTAATAGGAATAATGTCAAGAAGTCCACTTTTTTCGTCTGTCTGTTCATCACCTATGTTATGCAGAACTGCACGCCTCCGCAAGTGCTCATCTATCTCATCATAAGGGGGAAAATAAGTCATCATGTAAGCATCACGAATGCCATACTCTAATGGTTCCCTGCCCTTGTCTGTCGGTCTTTTGTTTACCAGCAATAAGTTGAGCTCCCCCAGTTTATCAAGGTTTCGCCTGACTCGCTTCTCCACCATCCTTGGTATCTCCACAGCGATCTCTGCCACCGTATATCTTCTGTTATCTCCATTACTAAGCAAGTCCACGATTTCTTTTTGGTCCCTTGTCAATGGCAACAGACTATTCTTAAACAATAATGTTTTGAACGCTAACACCGCATTTTCATAATCTACAGGTTCAGCTATCAGATAATTGTTCTCGTTCCGTTTCCTGCTATATTGGTGTAATGCACAGCTTGCTTTTATATAATCCAAGAAACGAGGAAATAATGTTCTAATCATGATACTGTCCACAGGAAACAATTTTGCCACTTTTTCTGCGAACGGAATTGACACTTTTACTGGCATTAGTCTTGTTTGTGCCATGACAAGCGAACTGTCTATTTTTTCTTCTTCTGCGGAGAACAGCTTGTCCGCATTCATCAATTTTTTAGCTTGATGGTTAATTATTGCGCTTGTTTGTTTATCTGATTCTGTCAAGTTCAATATATTAAATCTCCTCATAAGTTCAATTGTTGGTATGCCTTGCGCTGTTGTCACGAAGATGACAGGTTTCCCCACGACTTCTATATCTACTGCTCTTTGTTTAATCACTATTGTTGCGCATGAACCAGAACTGCACATGACTTTAAACACATCAGAATTAATGACCGAGTTACTGAGGTCTTCTCCATAGAATATTTTACCGTCCCATGTCCATTCTGGATCAAACTTTTTATTTTTCCAATATGTGAATGCTGTTGGTGAGATTCTTGTTCTTTTAATCCAATCTCTTGATGGTATAACTTCTAATGTTTTCGTAGTCACCCAATCTTTCCCTGCGCCAGACTCAGAATTTATCAATAGGTTATATGACGCTGGATTTGCATTTTTCACCAATCTTCCTGATGCACATATAAACATGGTTATAATTGCTTCTTTTTCTCCGACAACCCTTTTTTGTGCTTCGTTTAGCATGAACTGCAAGAGTAGAGGAGATTTTAATATTGCAAAATATAGCTGATCTCCAATCTCATTCTCGCTCTTTAGCTTCCTCAGCTCGGTTTTCGCCGTTTCAGAATCCTCTTTTTTCATCACTTTTTCTGGCACCTTTTATTTTTTGTGCTTCTGGCAAACTTTATAAATTCTTCTAAACTGCAGATTTATATTCTGCAGTATATATATCCAAGCCCACATATAAACATTATAGGCCACACCCACACAAAACGACGCCTCTTTCTGCATTCCCGATTTATTTGCTGTTTAAGGCGACTTTCTTGCACAGGCATAAACATACCGCCTGGTCCCTAATTCGTCCTAATTTCTCCTTTAAAATCGTCGGATTGTCCCAAAGTATATACTAAAGCCTCTATATCGCGAAACAGAGGTTGCAGTTTAATAATCTTTAAATAGTTGTCCCACTTAACTATTTAATATAAAGTGGTGCTGTTTATTTAAAAAAACGGAGTAAAAAAAATGGCAAATAAAGCAATGAAAAATATTAAAATAGGCATTGAGGTCGAATGTGTTATTAATGCCGATAAAGTGAGCGTGAATGCTGGTGCTTACCATAGCGGAGTGCGACAGCCAGGCTTACCTTTATGGAAGGTTGAGCGTGATGGCAGTCTGCGGAGCAATGGCGAGTTCGAGAATGCGAGGACTTGCGAGTTCGTGAGCAATGTTATTAGAAGCAAGAATGGCTATAATAAGGCCTTAAAAAAATTGCAGGAATTTCTGTCTGCTGGAGATAGCTACGACATGTGCGAAGTTGTTGCATTTAATAATAGTTGTGGTAGCCATGTGCATTTTTCCATTAAAGACTTTAACTTTAAGGAGAATGTTGTTTTTAAAAAGTATAGGGGCATTAGAAAACACTTTTTAAAGCGAATTGATAAATCTAAAGTTTTAAGCCAGGAAACAAAAGAAGCTATTAAAAAGCAATATGTCAGAAACTACGCTAAACGGTTGACAAGAGCGAGGATGGAAAGAAGCGTAAGGCATACCGAATTTAATTTCTCGAGTGAGGACATTGGCACAGGCCTTGAATGGCGAAGCATAAACTTAAACAATGTGCAAGACTGGGAAGAATTCCATGAAGTGTTCAAAATAATTTATGAATGCCTTGAATTTTTATACAAGCTTTCAACCAAATACACGAGCACATATAACCAGCGTATCCCTGACGTGCATGGCGACAGGAACAATGGTTATGCATTAAAGTTTAAGGTTGCATACGACAAGAAGAAAGATGAAAGTATTGTTTTAACCTTGACAGCAACCGACAAACTGCGCAACATATTAAAGCGTGCAATAATCGAAGAAACGACAAGGTTCACAATATTGGGCAACAAAAAATATACCAGATATAAAGTAAAGCGTTCCAGGGTTGACGGAGCGACTGGCGTTTATTTTTGGGAGATGTTGTTCGCCAAAAGATTGGTGGACAATGGCACCTTTGAAGTTGTGCTACCGAACACAGCATATATTAATAGGATGATGGACAACCTAAAAACAGCAAGCAAAAGGTTAATCTATGCTGAATATATAGATAGCTTGGGTGACTAAAAATGTGCAACATAAACATTTTAATTAAGGACAAAAAGGATAGCTGGAACGTCGCCAGTTTCATGATGGCAGTGACAGCTTCCAGCTATTCTCGTAACCCTGACGGAGAAGGGCTATTTTGTGATAGCGACAGCAAGAGTTTGTTTATTAAACAGAACCAGAAGATTAACTTGCTAAATTATGGCAAATTGTTCAAGGATGGTAAGTTTATAATAACACACCAGCGACTCAGCACAAGCGGATTCAACCAAAGATGGCACCATCCTTTTGTGAATAAAGACTTTGTATTCGTGCATAATGGCATAATAAATCGTTTCCTTGGAAAGAAAGGTAGCGATTCATATGGTTTTTTTATGGCGTTCACTGCATTATTCAACAAATTGCAGACTGGCACAAGGGAAGAGCGTATTGTGCAGAGCATTAAGCACTTATTGGATGGTCTTGATGACGGCAGTTATAGCATTGCCATTTATGACAGAAGGACGGAGAAATTATACTATTGCAAGAACAGCATGACAAATATTCACTTTTTTAGATTTGCCAGGAAGTTGTACATAACAACCCTGCATAGTAATTCAGAATTTATCCCAATGTTAAGCAAGCAACACACAGAACTTGACATTAAGGACTACACTATTTACAGAGCAAACAAGAAACAAGGGGAACCAGTTTCAGTTTATAGCATTGCTAACATAAAAGAACCAGAACCACCAAAGGAGACAGCAAAGGAAGAGACAACAAAGCAAAAAAAGAAGACCAAAGACGAAGTGCAATGCTATGACTATAACCCTTTCGAGAAATATTCGTGTCAAGAAACATATTAAAACATATTATTAGGAGGCAGATTAAAATGGAAACTGACGAAAATTTCACTTGTGCGTTTTGCGGTTGCAAAGACTGTCCGCAATGGATGTATGGTGGCCAGTCGGAAGATGGCGAACCCATCTGCGACCATTGTGCAGACAAGACAAGAGAATATTACCGAGACGTGCAAGAACACCACAAGGAGGAGGACTAAAATGAGAAAATTTATAGTATTGACGACTAATTGTCTTAATCAAGGAGAAGTTTATATCTCTGAAGTTATGGCAGAAAGTTTAGAAGATGCTTACGAAAGAGTTAATGATGAAGGTTGCCACCAATATGACAACCATGCATTATTTACTTGTAAGCAATGGAACAAATTAAAAAAACAAATAAACAAAAAATAGGAGGCGAATGTAAATGGTAAGACTACAACTAACAAGGAAACAAGCAAAATATCTGGCGGAGGTAATGGGCAACTGCGTGATTGCGACTATTGAAGACTTAGAGCATCATGGCGAAGGAGAATCAACTTCAATGCTAAATTTAAAGGAAGCAAAGAACCTGTTGCAAAAATTAGAGAAATTGAAAGGGGCGCAGATAGGATTGCAAGCAACTGCGGAGGGATAAAAATGGCAAAAGATGACTTAGAGCTAAAAGACTTAAGACAATATTATGGCACGGAGAAGTATTATAAACTGCCAATTTGTAAGTCTGTCTATACTGACGGAATCAAATACATTATGGAGAATGGTTATAGTTGGTTCGTCACTGATAGCTTAATAGTGGCAGAATCAAAGTATAAGGACGCAGAGTTCATAGTAATTAAATTAAAAGTGCGAGAAAGTGGCGCTTATGTAACTCTTGAAGATGGTAATGGCAAGATGCTCTACTATCAAGAATATGATTATACTGACGCAAAACGCGATTTAGTTCTTTACTGGACAGATGGCGTATTAATGCTTCAGGGAGAGTATTGAAGATGGATTTTGGAGATTCGGTTGATGAGCGTGATGCTTGGTATGAGTTTGTCGAGTTCATCTCTGGCACTCAGCCAGGCACAGAGAAGACTATAACATTTAAATGCGGAGAAGTTTACCGCATCCGGAGGGAAAAATGACTTATGAGGGAGAGATGGCAATAGCAACTGAGTTAATGAATGTATCGAAGCAGTTGAACCAAATAAAATTTTTAATGAATGCAATTTGGCTCGAAACGAAGAAAGAACGGAGGCTCAATAAAGATGATAGAAAGTAAAGGTATGACTACATATCGTGGTCTTCGGAATAATGCAAAGTTATGGAAAGCATTGTGTATTCGTTTAGTCAACCGTGACCTTACAAAAGAAGAATATTTGAACTGGTTGCAGTTGTGTGCGATACGAGTGCCTACTGACGCAGAGGTTGATGAACAAATAGACAAAGCGAACAGATTGCTCGATGCATCTGTGGAGGAATGAAGATGGCTTTTAGCAAAAAGAAGTTTGAAACAGAGATAGAGTTATTGCAAGATGAGAAGGATAATATTATCCTTTTTGGTGTATTTGGCATGCTCTATAATTGGTACAGACGAAGGAAGCTTGAATATACTGCTTAATGTATCGATGGAGGTTGAAAATGACTGAAGAAAAGAAGCAAATCGTGGAGAAGGTCAATACTGACAGTATAGAATTGACCAAGAATAGCAAAGGTTTCAACTGGGTGATCAAAGCTTACGGTGATGACCATCGTCAGATTGAGCGAAAGCTTAGACATTTAAAAGCTGTTGCTGAAGGTCTTGCTGGAACCGAATAATGTTTCCTCAGGCGAAGGCAAGAGGCCAATTGCACAAAGGGTTTCATTTCCCTTTACTCCTACCTCTTGCCTTTTTTTTATTTTAGAAATATTTATATATAACTTAGTATATACTGGTGGAAAGATGGTGAAAAGAGAGTGGAAAAAGAAAGCTTTGATCTTATCTCATATTAGAAGTATTGAAACATTGATAAAGGACGCTCCTAAACAATATTGGGGAGAATTTCCTAATAGTTTCAAAGAAGACATTTATAGGATGCGAGAAATACTTCTTGATTTAGAGAAAAGAGTTGATTGTTTGGAGGCAAAATTTTAAGATGGTAAAACGAGAACTTTCTAAAGAAGAAAAAGAGCGGTGCGAAAGACAACTCGAACGGCTTGATGGAGATAAAGAATATGAAGAATTTGCGGAAGAGTATGCAAGATTAATGCTTGACAAAGGTCTTGAGCAAAACTATAAGAAACAAAGACGAGATTTTCAGGATAAACTGAAACTTGCAAAAGATAATCTTAAGCAAATCACAGCGACGCAAGAGTTTGTGCGAGACCAGCTTGAGAATGGTGTTGAGGAAATTAAAGAAGACAAAGAAAATAAGGAGGATTAAAGATGGTAGATGTAAACATATTTCGTGAGCAGAACGCTGACGAGAAGAAAGAATTCCAGCCGATTGGCAAGAAAACTTTCCAGGACGTTGCACGACAACATTTGATTTCTATTGAGAAAGAACAAGTAAAGAAACACTTACCTTTTTGTTATCGTTGTGCGAAGATGGATCTTCAGGATCTAATTGATAAGAAAATGATTGAGACGGTGCGTAGCGAGAGCAAGCTTGTGGAGACAAGTCCGAAGATTGAGCTCGAGAAGATAGATTTCGTCCAGAAGTATGGTGAGAAAAATTTTGAGATGTTAGGTTCTTCTGAAGTTATTGAAAAAAAGTTACTTGACGGCATCAGGGCTCCAGTCAAGACTGGTTATCAGTATGAGTATAAATGCAAGAAGAGAGGTTGTTGGTGTAGCGTTTTCGTTCCTCTTTCTGAGCACGAGAAGAGGCAGAAGAAGAAGGGCTAAAGATGGCTGAAGAAAGATACCATAAAGTTAGAGAAATTGTCAAGAAGAAAACGTCAGTAGTCTATGGTATCACGATTCCTAAACATATAGCTGAAGATTTTTTAGGTTTAGATATGAAGATAGTTCGTAGCGGTAGTTGTATAGTGTTAGAAAGTATTTAGTATCAAAACAAGAGGTGATTTAAGATAGTAGAACAAAAACATATATACTGGCTTAGTGACAGTCCATTCTCAAACACAGGATTCAGCACAGTTTCTCTGAACGTGCTGAACGGACTTGATAAACGTGGTTGGAAATGTAGTTTCCAGTCGCACAATTATATCGGCCAGACCTTGCCGAAGGGAAGTGTAAGATTGGCGGATGGAACACCATTCAATTTCGACCTGTATGGTCACGGAAGAGAACAATACGCAAGAGACCTTCTTCAGCCACGAGTTCGAGAACTAAGACCGCAAATCTTCGGCGTTCTTCTTGATACTTTCATGTTATATCCTTGGTATCTGCAACAAAATTATGCGCCAGCGAAAACTATGTTTTATTTTCCAAGTGATGGTGGTGCATGTCTTCCGCAAGGGTGCGAAGCGATACTACAGAAGTGCGACCTACCGATAGCAATGTCTAAGTTCGGCCAGAAACAAGTCAAGGAAATACACGGAATCAATGCAGAGTATATTCCGCATGCAGTAGATCCAAAGATATACTATCCTTTAGAACCGGAAGAAAAACAAAAATTGAAAGCAAAATTAGGCTTGTCCAACAAATTCGTGATCGGGGTTATGGGCAGAAATCAAGGCAGAAAGATGCATGATAGAATCTTTAAGATGTTTGCCAAGTTCGCTAAAATGCACCAAGACGTTATTCTTTTCTGCCACTTTGACCCCAACGATTTGGCTGCGGTCTTTGATGTGAAACGCTTGATGCAAAGATTGAACGTGGCAAACAGAGTTGTCTTCTCTGGTGTGAACTACTTTCGTGGCTTCACTTACGAACAAATGAACGAAGTCTATAATGTGATGGATGTTTATCTATCAACAACAAGCGGAGAAGGTTTCGGTATCGGCACGATTGAAGCAATGGCTTGCAAGATTCCTGTCATCAATATCGCATACACTACTACTGAAGAATTAGTCATTGCCAATAATGCAGGAGAAAGCATCAAGCTTGTAGGTTGCGAAGAGATGTCATTATTGTCAACACCGAGCCAAGAGTTCGATTACAAGATGATGAACGGAACTATCACTGGCAGTTGGTGTGTTGAGCGCGGCATCTGCGACCTTGACGATGGTGTCAAAAAGCTCGAGAAGTTATATCAAGACGCAAAGTTAAGGGAAGATTACGGCAGGAACGGCAGACGTGCAGTGCTAAGAGACTATACTTGGGACGTTGTGAATGACGAGTTCGACAGACTGCTCACAAGATTGGTGAAATCATGAAAGCAAAATATTTTATTAAAAAAGAATATGCTGTTAATATACAAAAAGGAGATATTATTGAAGTTTCATTAGTGGAACATGATAAGTATGGTATTGATAGGCATATTTTTGTTGAAGGAGAAGTCAGTTGTATCCGCAGAGATCCAAAAGGAGAGTTCGCAGTAGTTTACATAAAATGAAGCGTGTTTATTTGATAAGTCCCAGCGAACAAGGTTTGCTTGCGAATGCTGGTGACAGACCACCATTAGGAATATTATACATTGCTTCGTATCTTCGAGAAAATGGCGTCTCTGTTCGTGTCGCTGATATGAACCATATGAAGATTTCGGAGTTAGCTGATGAACTGATGCACTACTATCCGACCTATATTGGTATCAGTTTCAGCACTCCATTATACGAACGAGCAGTCCAGTTATTACGTTTTTGTCGTGCGTTTGTGCCGAGAGCAAAGTTTGTCGCAGGAGGTCCGCACCCTTCCGCTTCGCCAGAAAGTTGCGATGAGTTTGATTATGTAATTGTGGGGGAAGGAGAAGAAGCAATGTTGGAGTTAGTTACAGATGAAAGTTATTAAAGCGAAACTGATAGAGAATATTAACGAACTTCCGTTGCCAGCGAGAGATTTGCTCGACATGAAGAATTATAATTTGATGCAAGATGGAAAACGAACCGCAACGCTCATCACGAGTAGAGGATGCACAGGCGTTTGTGCGTATTGCTCTCGAAAATCACTTGGCAACAAATTCAGAGCTAACACACCTCGCAAAGTCATTCAAGAAATCAAGAGGCTTATGGAATATGGTTATGAAAGTTTTTACTTTCTTGACGACATGTTCACTTACGATAATGAAAGGGCTGAAGAGATTGCAGACCTTATTATCAAAGAAGGGTTGAATATCACTTTCAGGATCACAACCAGAGCAGACACAGTAGATTATGACTTGCTCAAGAAGTTGAAATCTGCAGGTCTTGTAATGTTGAGCATAGGTATCGAACACGCAGACAACGAAGTTTTAAAAAAGTCACTCAAGAATATGACAATCGAACAGAACGAACAGGTCATAGATTGGTGCAACGAACTTTGCATTGAAGTGAAAGGTTTCTTCATCCTGAACTTGCCAGGCGCAACAGAAAAAACCATCTGCAAGACTTTAGATTTTGCGAAACGAAAAGGTCTTAAATATGCAGACTTTTATATGCTGACTGCGTTTCCTGGCAGTAGTTTGTGGAATTTCCCTGACAAGTTCGGTATGAGATTGCTTGATGATAATTTTCATTTTTTCCAGGCATGGATGGGCAAGTATCCGCAGATCAATATTGATAGCAAAGAACTGCCAAAGGAAAAGATTATAAAGTTATGGGGAGAGGTAATGCAAGAATGGAACAAGAAAAAATAAAAAAATATATAAGAATTATTGAAGATATGGAAAGTGAACTATATTTATTAGAATGGACATTAAACAGAACTCCTGAAGAAGAAATAAAATTTGTAAAATTATTACAAGAATTTAGGGATATATATGGAATAAATTATGGTCAAGTAGTAAAACCTTCGGATATTTTAAGAATTGTAGGTGCGTTTTTAACATGGTTGGAAAAAAATTAATCATTGCATTGATAGGGCAGGACGTGGAGAACGTCATCCGTCTCTGCTTAGATAGTATTAAATCTGTAGCGGACTATATAGTCTTTGTTGATGGTGGCAGTAAAGATGATACAATGTATATCCTTCAGCAAGAATATCCGCAAGTTCATATTATAGAACAAAGATACGAGCATGAGAATAAAGGGGCGAACGGAAAAGCGAGGAATGTCTATCTTGAATATGTGAAGAAACATTTCGATGGCGAATGGTGTCTTGTCTTGGATCCTGACGAATGCGTTGACCAGCCAGACATCCTGCGTAAGTTCTTAGATGATATTGAGAAAAGAGAAGATATAAAAGGAAGACAATTGATGTTCAATCCGAGAATGGAACACTTCATTTATTCATTAAGATATATTGATGCTACACAAGAGAAACATTTCTGTCCGTGCCGATTATTCACTATACACAACCATCTCTATTATGAAGAAGTCGAACATCCTGTTCTTCATTCTCACATTCCTATTCTAAACGTCAATCTTGAAGGTTTCACTATCTTTCATTTTGCGTATGCGAAAGCAATGTTCGAACTTAAGAAGAAGTATCTCAACCATCTCGAGAAATCTAACATACACGAACCAGAGTTCTTAGACTGGTGGTATCATGCACATCTGCTTGGCGAGTATCCAATAAAGGCAGTAAATATTGATGCTCTGCCGAAAGTCATCAAAGAACATTTCATAATCAACGACGACTACCTCTATTTCAGAAACAGAGGTATGATTGAAGAAAAGCATTGGATGGATGCTCACCATTGGAATAAATTTTTCCAGCCAAAGAAAGCACTCGTCTGTGGTTGTGGGATGGGACAACGAGTTTATACATTAAGAGCAATGGGTGTGCAAGCGTTCGGTTTCGATATTAACAAGTATGCGATAGAAAGAACTAACTGCAAGGATATTGACAAGTATATTAAGGTTGATGACATTACCAAGATTGAACATTTCCAGGATGATCATTTCGACCTTGTTGTATGCTATGACGTTCTTGAACATTTAGATCCTGATAGCTTATCTATAGCTCTTGAGAAAATCTATAAAGTTGGGAAGGAAAACTTTTTGTTTTCTATCCCCTTTATAGGCGATCCTAACCTTGACGCAGATCCTACTCATAAGATAAAACAAACAAAACAATGGTGGATAGAACAGATACAGAAGGCAGGTTTCCAGTTAAGATTGCCACCGAAGCATTTCTTATACAAACACCAAATAATATTAGCGAAAAAATGATAAAAAAAATAGCGAGGGAAGTTGAAGAATGGGCAGGAACATTATTATTAGTAGTTTTTGCATTACTTGTAATTGTAATATTTTTTCCAGTTGCATTCTTCATGCAGAAAAATGATATTAGGAGAACAACAAATCGGAAGGCCTGAAAAGTTTAAAGTGGCAATCTTAGTTCCAACAGTGCCAGGGAACGAAAATACATTGATGGATTGTCTTTGTCATATCATAACCAATAGTAAAAATTATGATTATGAGATCATAGTTTATAAGAATAATTTTGAAGGATATACTCCTGCGATAAATAAATTAATAACACAAGCTTTTTCAATACCTGATATACAAGCTGTCTTCATGCTGAACGATGACATCAATATCCAAGACGAAGAGTGGCTCAGTAAGTTTATAGAAGCAATAAAAGAAAATACAGGAGTTGTCTGTCCGTTATCTCATTGGAGAAATGAACATTGTAGTATGGGTTTTTGTCTAATGCCTCGTCCAGTTCTTGAACAAATGAAAGCAGAAGAAGGCAACTATTTCGATGAAAGGTTTAAGATATTGAACTGGGATGATGTGGATATGAGTGTTCGTCTGCAAGAAGCTGGTTATGAACTTGTAAAGATTAATGACCATAATAAACCAAATAAACCAATGTTTCATCACAAAGGTAGTCTCTCCACTAAAATGTACACTCCTGCGATGGTGGAAGAGATGAAACAAAATAAATTTAGGTTCAAAGAAAAATGGAAAGGTACTCGTTGGGAGAAAAAATGGAACTGAAAGAATTATTTGCAAAGCATAAAGATAAGACATTTATCGTAGTCACACCTAATAAAGGGAACTGGGGCGATGAACTTATCCGGCAAGGTGCGAAAAAGTTATTGCGAGAACTTAATATTAAATATGAAGAATGGAGCCGTAGTGGTTTCGAGTTTGATCGTGGTGAAGATATAATTTTCTATATACATGGTGTTGGTGGTTTTGGTCGCACATATCCTAATGTATTGAGCAAGGCAAAAGCAATCCGTAAGCATTATCCTAATAATCTTATAATCTATGGTCCTTCTACTGCAATGGTAGGAGAAGAACATCTCAAGCAAATGAAAGATGAAATGATAACTGATGATAAATTCATTCTTTTTGCAAGAGAAAGGACAACATTCAATTACCTACGTCATAACTTTCCTGACCTTAACCTATACTTGGATGTTTGTCCTTCTCTTCATTTAATGAAAGAAGACCTTATCTCAAAAAATATTTCGCAAGACGAAATCAAGATACTTACTGCAATAATGGCGAGGGAAGATACTTTCGAGAAGCCAGAAACTGAACCTTCTCAGTTTTCTATCGCTGGATCTATGCGTTTTGATCCTGTAGATGCACGAGATTTCGCTGAGTTCATTAATTATCATTTATATTCAGGAATAATATATACTAATCGTTGTCATTCTGCAATCTTAGGAATGATATTAAATAAACCAGTATATATGTCTAATAATAATTATCATAAAAATAAATCTGTATGGGAGTATTGTCTTAAAGATAGAGGCGTGCAATGGATAGGAAATTAAATCTTGGGAGCGGTTTTCGGCCACGAAAACAAAATGAAGGCTGGATCAATATAGATATTGAAGAAGAATGTATGCCTGACATTGTGCGTGATGTAAGGAAAGGTCTGCCTTTTGATGATAATAGTGTTGACTATGTTTATGCTTCGCACTTTATGGAACATTTTGAATGGGAAGATTTCATCTTCTTGATGAGTGAGATATGGCGAGTATTGAAACCAGAAGCAACCTTCGAGATGATAATTCCTCACTATAAGCATGAGAATGCATTTGACATTGACCATAAGATAGTTATCACGCCAAGAACTTTTCGAGTTTTCCAGCGAGGCTTGAAAGCTACAAGTTCATATAAACATTTCAACAATAATAAAGTTTACTTCAAAAAAGCAGAGATATTTGATGATTTCGATGGAACGAGGGGCGAACCGCAACTATACTGCAAGTTCAAAGCAGACAAATAAAAATGGCAGAATTAAATAGTTTTAATCAGTTGAAAGTATTGCATTGGAAAGATAGGATAGAAAAGATTATAGATGGAGGTTTCCCTCCACCTGTCACAGTAGAGATAGATCCAAGCAATAATTGTAACCATAACTGTCCGCATTGTTTCTATAAAGAGTTCAGGGAAGGAAAGAATAGACATCTGCCGAAGAAAACTTTATTTAATATTATAGAACAATTAATATTAGCTGGTGTTAAATCTATAACCTTTACTGGTGGTGGTGAACCTCTCGCTAACGCACACACAGTAAAAGCATTAGAAAAGTATTCAGAACATATAGATTTTGGTCTTGTCACGAATGGCGGTATGCTGAAAGGACACGAAAAGATTATAGTAAAGCATTGTAAGTATGTAAGGATAAGTCTTGATGCTGGTTGTGAATATGCACACAAGAAGATGCATTGCAGTGATGATTATGACAGAATCGTGGAGAGCATCACTACTCTCGCTAAGCTTAAGAAGGAACTCAAAAGCGAGATAGAAATTGGAGTTACCTTTCTACTTAATGAAAATAATGCGGATGAACTCGAGAAGTTCGTATTCGTTGCTTCAGGGACAGGCGCAGACTTTGCTTATATTCGGCCAGAAATTGGTTGGGAGAAAGAGTTTCCTAAAGACTTCATCCCAGAAGTCAAGAAGAATCTTAGAAGATGCAAAACATACGAAAGTAAGCGGTTCAAACTATACATAAACATTCCTCGTATTAACCAAGTCGTGACGAAGGAAAAGACGTTCAAGCGTTGCCTTAGCACCCCTCTCATTTCAGTGATCGGTGCCGACGGCAATGTTTATCTTTGTTGTCAATGGCGTGGCAGTCCTCTGCATGTCATTGGCAATATTTACAAACAAAAGTTTAAAGACTTATGGGGTGGAAAACGACACAGAGAGATCCTAAAATGGATAGATGTCAATAAATGTCCGCCCTGCCGGAACGGAATATATAACGAAATCTTTGAGAGGTGTATTATAAATGACGGACTCAGACAAAACTTTTTATGAGGGAACTTTAGAAGAAATTAGAACAAAGTATGTAATTATAGAAACGAACGAAAAGAAGATAATCTTAATTCCTTTGGATAGCATTTGTTCTATGGAATTATTAGATTTTGAAAATACTACTTGGGTGAAAACACAAGATAAAAATCTTGACGAAAACATAGAAGATACAAAAGTAAAGGTGATTGTAAGATGAACCACGAAATTGACGTTCTCGTCACAACAAAAGATAGACACAGCGAGATAGCTTTGATGGTGCAAAGTCTTAGGACGCAAACCTTCCAGAAATGGAATCTTATCATCTTGGATGATGCGAGCGGAACGCCAATCCAAGCTTGTGGTTTTCTTTCTATGCTATTGAACCAAGTTAAGCTCGAAGGACATAAAGTAAAACATCTAAGGAACGAAATCTCGTATGGAGTATGTGCTGCGAGAAATACTTTGATAGATGCGCAACTTAATTGGAATAGTAGTGCTGACTTAATCTTGCGTGCTGATGATGACGTAATTTTTGAGCCTGACTATCTTGAACGCTTGATTAAAGTTATAGATTCTGGCTATGATCTCGCTTCTGGTATTGTCCCTATTTGCGGACAACCTATCCCTGTGCGAAAGATAGATAAGATAATGCCAATTATAAACGAACATAAGCTTGACGAGAATGGAAATCTTACGCAATTAAATGATGATTGTGGCTACAAATATACAGAAGCTAAGGTCCTGCCCACACACCATTTCAGAACTAATTGTATGTATAAGAAAGAAGTCCACGAAAAAGTCAGACATCCAACAAATCTTACGCCAGTAGGTTTTCGTGAAGAAGGCTTTTTTTCTATGAGAGCAATCTTGCTCGGCTACAAAATTGGAGTTGATACTGGTGCGGTTGCGTATCATGCAGTTTGCCAGAGCGGTGGTTGTCGTTATCCTAATTATGGTGAATGTGTCCAGACAGATGAGAAGACCTGGCGTGATTGGATCAAGGAAAAGTTCATTGAGCACGGTGACTTCATAGCTGATTATAATGGAAGAACTAAATAAATGTATTGTCACGACATGTAGAGAAAATGGAAAAATCTATGCCTACCTTGAAGGGAAACCTTTATGTTACTGTCGTGCGCACAAGAATTTATTTTGGGAGTTCTTAGCGATATGGTATGATTCGCAAGGTTCTCTCGCTAACAATAAGAAAAGGTTGAAACATATATCTAATGTGAAAAAAAGAAGGAGAACTAAAAAATTCAATAAAAAGTTTTTCTTCAACAAATTTGAGAAGGTGAAAAAAAATGAAATTGAACATGATAGGGCCAAGTATCGGCGCAAGTGGATTCTGCAATCATATAAGACAGTTGGCTCTTGCACTGCAAGAGGAGGGCGTCGAACTAAGGCTGGACTCGCCAAAAAACGCTGGTTGGGAGATGCACGTGAGTGATGCTGAATACTTAATGCATACTCGCCCTTTCGACCATGAGATGACATCTGTCTTGATAGGGCAACCCAATTTCTTACCTTTTGTCTGGGCAGAAAATCCGAAGCATACTATTGCTTTCGTGATATGGGAAGGGGATAGAGTTCCAGATTATTGGATACCACTACTTAAAGACAAAAGAACAAGTCAAGTTTGGGTGCCGAGCAATCATGTTAAGAACGCTATTGCTGAAACTACTGCTAATTATGCAGAAACTGCTGAAGAAGCAACGGAAGATTGCTCTAAAATGATAGATAAGATCCATATTGTCCCTCACGGTGTTGATCTCTCGATATTTAATACCTCTGAGAGCCAAATAAGAGCCGATACAGAGCCTTTCACTTTCATAGCTAACAAGGGTTGGTCACAAGGAATAAACGACAGGGGAGGCATACAATGGCTCCTGAAGGCCTACTGTGAAGAGTTTAAGCCAGAAGAAAACGTGCTTTTAAAGGTCAAGATTAATCCGGTATATAATAACCCTAACTGGAACTTAAATGATGAAATCATTAAATTAAATTTAAAGAAGCCACATGCTAATATCGCAGTCTCTACTGACCTTATTGAATTCAAGAAAATGAAAGACTTCTATAAAGGAGACGTTTTCGTAAGCTCAACAATGGCGGATGCTTTTGGTCTTCCTACAATGGAAGCAATGGCTTGCGGTCTCCCAGCAATACAAACTAACTTTGGTGGCCAGACAGATTTCGTGAATAATGAAAATGGCTGGCTCGTGGATTATGAACTGCAAGAAGTTAAACATGATCCAATGTATGAAGGAGTATCTTGGGCAAAACCTAATCTAAATGACTTGAAAAGAGTAATGCGACAATGCTTTAATAACAAGGATCTTGTTGTGAAGAAAGCAGAACTTGCACACCAAGAAGCACAGAAATGGACGTGGCGAAACTCAGCAAAGAAAGCCATCTCTGCCCTCGATAAATTAAAAGAATAAAAGAAAAACAATCTCAGGCCAACCTAATATTGGGGGTATTGGGTAGAAATAAACCCAAGATTGTTTTGTGAAAATTATTTCCTTAATGCTTCTACTTTTCTTGCAATACCATAAGTTGTCAATGGTATGCCAAGAACTGCGGCGATTTGTTTAATTATCTCTGCCCATTGTCCCCAACCGAGTGCTTGTAATGCACCAGCAATACCAATACAAAGAGCACCATAAAATGTCATACTCTTCCAGAATGGTTTATTTTCTTTTTTTGCCATTTATATCAATCCTCCAGATTATTTAATAGATGATATGGTTATAAAACCATAAGTTAATAACGCACTTAATATGCCAAGAGCACCAGTTGCTATCCAGCGAAAGCGAGAATTAGATTCTACTTTCGCAACAAGACCTCGCTGGCCGTTACCGAAGACTGCCTGTTTGATCCATTTAACATCAGTATGTATCTCTGAAATCTTGTTCAAATCTTCTTGTCTCATTTCTTGAATGCCTCTCCTTTGTAACTTTTCACTTCATTCGTGGCGAACCAAATATTGCCATAATATTTATTCTTTCGGAGCGGAATACCATTATAATAATATCTCCTGCAAACCGAAGGATAAAAACTACCTTCCATTGGGTAAAAGTCCATCTCTTCTTCCGTCAAATATAAAGCGTATGCGTGTCCTCCAGCATAAACGCCTCGAGAATCAAAGACGTCTCCTGCACAAACATAGCGTCTGTATCGTGGTATGCCCACCAAACCCCAAGCGTAGCAAATAAGTACAGCATATCCATCGCAATCATCCCTCCATGATTTAAAGATAGTGTAAGGATCTGCCCAGTATTCCGTGCGATTGAACCTGGCAGGATCCGAAACATAAGTTATCTTCTTAGTTATATGCTCAGCGATAATCTGTGCTTTAATGTCCATCTCTGTCTCTTCAGCAACAAGTTTCTCGAAGTATTCTTTCATCTCGGCTTTTTGTTTCGCTGTGACTTTGAATACATCACGGATGTCAATGTAACCTCTCTTTCTCGCATTATAACGAATGTGTCTCGTCTCATACTTTTTATCAATATAGTCTGTCATCTGGTCAGTAAAGTCCTTTCTACCAAAAAATAAATCTCTTAACTTTTTGCTCCATTTAAATCCCATTTAGTCACCCATCCATTGATATGCATATTTAAATATAAGAGGGCTCGCTGTTCCTGAAGGATCTGCTGTGCTCTGAAATCTCATTATCATCTCAGAACCTACTGCCGCACAAGTACCTGCTTGATTTCTTGTTAATGTAATATAGTTAGATCCTGCATCTGCACTGAAACTTGCAGTGATGGAGCCACCAGATATAGTATATGGATCCCAGATTGCAGTTACAGCACGACAATCTTCATCTATTGCAGAACCCGGATTATGAACTGAACTTAGATATGTTCCTGTCGCATGAACTCCATTGATTTTAAATTCTTGTAAACTAAAAGATATTGTAGAATTTGCGATTGCTCCAATATAAATATTTAAACTTGGAGATGCCCAGCTACCAATACCAGCAGGACCAGAACCGTAACCTAAATCTGTCCAATCAGATATAGTTGTCCATGTAGAATCATCAAAACTTCCTTCAGTTTTAAGTTGACCTGCAACATGAGAAATTCTAAAATATAACAGTGTAGAGCCAGTACAACTAAAACCGCTACCAATATGATCTACAGCATTAGTCCAACTCGTGTTATTAGCATTTCTGCAAATAGAACCACCAAATGCTTTAAATGTCATAGATACACCTTGTCCTGCCTGCCCCCAAGCTCCTGCAAAGTTTCCAATCTTAACTTTACATTCGCCATCTCTAAATGTAGAATTGTGCGTTAATGTGCTTGCTACGCTATTACTATTGTTTATTATAAAATCTTCTTCATTATTTGCCGCATCAAAATTTATACTTGTCGCAGCAGTTGAACCAGTCACTGAATATGTACCATCTCGTGATGCTCCTGTAAAATCTGCAGTATAAATATTATTACCAGAATCTATTGAATTAGATATGATCTTTGCAGTGGTATTCATTTGCATATATGTGCTTGCACCACTATAAGTATTAGCATTAAAATTGTCCCAATGTAAATGTTCATAATTGTTTCTTATGAAAGTATAAGTTCCATTCCCATCTAAGTCAAGAATCATCCTCATATTTGTTTTAGAATAAGGCCATTCTGTTCCTAATTGATCACCATAAAGTATATCTCCATCTTTTGGTCGTTCTGCCATCTTTAGTAAACCTCCCAAGTTACTTGTATTTGTAATTCATTTGTCCCATCAAATTGTATCGCAGCGAAACCTTCTCTTTGCCATAGCTTACCACCGCTTGATTCTACAAAAATTCCAAACTCTCTTAATGGCGTTCCACTCATCTCTACACTATTAAAATCAGCAATCATCTCCCATTTTCTTGCAACAGATAAATCTGAGGTAGTGAATGCATTTCTATCAGTATGATGAACTAAGCCAGTATTCGTAACTGAAACAACACCACTACCGCTGCCTATTCCAATGTATGCAGGTTCATTAATATCACTACCTATACGAACCATTGCAGTTTCCTTACCATAAGTTGTAAATACCATTATGTCCAACTACCTCCGCTGTCCGCAGTGTACCAAACTATATCTCCTCCAGAACCGAGATATGGCTGGAGACTACCAGCAGTTACCGCACCAAGAACACCATTCTCTGAATGTCCCAATATAAATGCACTACCAATATTTCTATACTTAACATACCATTCTGCAACTCTGATCCCAAAACTGCCAGTCGCTATCTCTAATCGTGTCAATTCGTCAGCATCATCAATCTCTGCTGCTTGCAATTTCTTAATATCAAGCATCATTTGTTTGATAGTATCAGTAATATCATCTATCTTCTGCGAAACTTTTAATTGCAGAACATTACTATGGAGATTGTTTGCTGGATTAAAGTTATACTTAACTTCTAATATATCAAAAGTTTCGCTATCTACATCATGATACGGAAGGTTAACAATCACAGTATTTCCTGCAGTGAAATGTAGAATACCTTGTAGATTAATCTTGCCCTGTTTTTTCGGCATAGAATTTCTATTAAGTTCATCAAGAACCATGTCTTTCGCAGCATTAGGATCTTTTATATTACTATCAACTATGACTTTCGTATGTTTCCCATAAGTATCTATACTAACTCTATCAAGACCATATTTCACAATAGGAACGCTTCGTTCATAATCTATCTTTATTGCGTCAGTGCCAGAAATTGGGATGTTATTACTTTGTGGGCTCGCACCAGATACGAAGATTACTTGCCGATTATAATAACTTACCAAATATTGAGTAGGACTTCCTGGTGTGCCGACTGTCATCTCGAAGATTCCACCAACTTTTGGTGCGGTGCTACCACCAACATAAACATTAGTATTATGGGGTTTATATGTAAGAGTATAAACACTACCTCCATTCGCAGTAAATGTATCTTGCGCACCAGTCAAGAATCTGTCACCATAAACCCAAACTTCATTAACTATTTCTCTATCCGTTTCTTTAAAATTAGCTTTTATCGCATTAGTATTATCTATCGTTTGTAAGCTCGATACTGAACCTTTCTCTTCAAAATGTAAATTTCTGCTACTATCTACCCAAAAAGTAAATGTGGAAAGTTCGGATAATTGTTTCAGTGCATCAAAGACAGGCGTATGATTGAACGAAATATGATCCACAGTAGTCTCCGTTGTATCTACATATCTCGTTGTAATATTAGGAACAAAAGTATCTATAATATCTTTAACTATAACGCTGGCTTCTTGATTATTATAGACAGTGGGTTCTATTGTTGTATCTTGTAATAATGAAACATAATCCCTGCCTTTGATTATTATTTGTTCTTTCTCACCCTTACCTGCAAATTGTATCTGCTCTAACACTCCTGCAAATATAGGATTCAGTAAGTATATATCAAATGTGTATGGAAATGCATAATTGTGGACATTGATAGAATCATCAGCGAAGACTAAGATTTCGTCACCCACAGTGAAAGAACTCTCGTTGCGACCAGCTTCATTATCGAATAATGCAGTAAAACTCGACGCCGAATTGTTCTCTCCAATCGTGGATCTTACATCTATGTCTCTCGCATTATATAATTGCGTCCCTTCAACATCTATCCTTGCAGTTACAACCATAGTTTAACCTACCGCCATCCAACTAAATGTTTGGCTTGCACTTGTCGTCTCAACATAAAAACTGCCAGCGTTCCAGCTACCAGTCGGCGCAACAATGCTCTCTAATGTCTGAGCACATGATACTATAATATATGGTGTTGATGTAAATGCTGTTCCAAAACTTACCCAGACATTACTGCCTGCGTCTGTTGCTGAACTTCCTGCTTGCACCCATTTCCCCCATGAAGTTACAGAACCAGTTCCAGCAGGAGATAGTTGCATAACATTAGTTCCGCTCATCACGACACTACCAGTAAATATACTATCTGCACCAGACGTTATCTTATCTGCTAAGACGTTCCATTCCGAAGCAGTTAATGTGCTCCCAGTTCCTTTATAATTTAAATCTGTCATTTTATCACCTATGCACTAATCAATAATTGTAATCTTTCTTGTAATGCTTCTGCCACGTTCTCTGCGTCCAGACCTTGAATCGTGCCAATATTAACATTGATACCTCCTACTCCTACTCTTGGACTATTTAGAGGCACTACTGCTTCTGGTCCAGCCTCGCCGATTAAAGCCATTGTTGGACTTCTAACTATGCCTCCATGTTGCATTGTAGGTATTGATGAAGTAAATCCTGAATATGTATGCCCCCTTGATAATATTCTCCCCATAGATTGTGCAGAAAAACCTCCACCTGCACGTTCTGGCCCATATTTCTCTGCAAGTCTTGCCCTTGCTTCAGTAGTTGCACCAGATATAATAGAAGAACCCATTGTAGCCAAAAAGGCTGCTTTTTCTTCAGTAGTTGATTTTCTATCAAGAGTATCCATTAATATCTTTAATTGAGTTGAGAAGTCAGCAATCTTGGGGACAACTTCTTCTGCTTTGGTTTTAGCATCCGCCATTTTTTGATTTAATATTTCTTGTTCCGCAACATATTTCTCTCCAGAAATTTTACCAGCATCATATTGTTTTTCTAACTGTTCGGTTGCTAATTGAAAGGCATATTGATCTTTTGCTAACTGAACAATTGCTTGGCTCGAAGTTATTGTTGCCTGACTGCCTAAAACTTCCGCTTCTGTTTTTACTTCCTGTTTCCCTATTAATTCATCCATAAGACTACTTTCTTCTTCAAGCCCAGCAACTCGTTGTATTTGTTGTTCATTCATATCTTCTTGACTTGTCCCCATTAATTGACCTGCACCGAGCATCATCATTGCAGTTGTAGGATCTGTTGGCAAACCATAAGTCCCAAGTTTAGGTGCGGCTTCACCATACATCTTCTTTAATGATTCTTGCTGTAATGCCATCTGAGCGCCAGTAGCTGCAACTCCAACTGCAAAAGCCCCTATCGTCCCAGCACCAACTCCTGCAAGAGCACCACCAACTCCCGCACCTCCTCCTTTTCCTGCAATTTTTCCAGCAATACCTCCTGCGGTTCCAGTACCTCCGCCAGCAATATTAACATTCGTTGCTTGAACATTCATATTTGCAGTTTTAATAAGACCAAGCGTTTTAGCAATATCCACTCCTTTCGCAACAACACCAGCACCAATTACGGCTGCTCCTGCACCAACAACACCTTTAGAAATCAAACCTCTCATCTCAGGAGATAGTTCTTGGAATGCTGCCACCATTTTAGATAGCCAAGAAACTACAGACTTTATTGGAGGTAATAACTCCTGACCAATATCACGAGCAAGAATTGTAATACTATCTATGAGATTGGATATTTGTCCATTTAAAGATTCTGCTTGTTTATCCATAAGATTAGCAAATCTTCCACCTTCAGAAGACATTGTTTTAAATGCTTTAAGAACAGCATCCGCACCAATCTCGCCTCTTGATGTCATATCTTGTATTTCTGCAGTTGTAACGCCTAATTGTTTTGATAATTCATCAAGAAGCGGAACACCATTAACTGCAAAATCTCTTAATTCTCTTCCAGTAAGCTTTCCTTGATTTTTAACCTGTCCTAAATTAAGAATCAATCTTTGCAAACCTTCTTCTCCCATACCTAAACCTGCAGATACATCTCCAAGATCTTTCAATACTGGCAATACTTCTTCAGCTTCAAAACCAACAGCAAGTAATTGTCTTGCTGCTTTCTCAACACCAGGCAAAGTAAATGGAGTTTTCTTCGCAAAATCTGTAAGTTTCTTTAGAAATTTTTCTGCTTTTTGTGTATCACCAATTAAAGTTTTGAATGCTATTTGGGTTTGTTCAAATTTTCCTGCTTCTCTTGCCATCAATGCAAAAGCGCCTGCTACACCAAGAGCTGCGACCTTTGAAGCTTTCCCAAGCTTAGCCATCGAGGTTTCAGCTTTTTTAAACTCAGCAGAGAATTGATCTACTGCTCTGATAACTATTTGAACTGAAGCTGCCCCTGCAAAACCTCCCATAAAACTGCTCCCAAAACTTCCTAATGCCATTATCTTCTCCGTCTGCCTCGCATAGCTTTATTCTTTTGTTTTTTATATTCGTTCTCTATATCTTTTTGTTCGAAATTGTGACCATCAATCAACATATTTATTTCAACATAAGTCAAAGCATTCATATTAAAGTAAGTATAACCTTGCTTATGTAAAAATACTTCTAACTTACGTTCTCTTTTGTAGGTTCCGAAGGCGTCGAGTTTTTTTTTATATCTTCTTCTGTATTTTCTGGAGATAGTTCAACACCACTAATTCTGAATATCTCATTAGATAGCATATTAATTGCATTCCATTTCATATCATTTAGTTCCTGCTCTGTAAACTTTGGTTCAACTAAATGTTTTTTAACTACTTCTAAATCTCCATCATTATTATTGTTAGTTTGTTTACCTGCCATTAGTTCAAGAACTTCTCCACGAAGTAAAGGTGTAACTTTAAAGTCTCCAAGCCCTTTTATATGAATATCTAAAGGAAGGATCTCGCCTTTTTCATTCCTTCTAATGATAAGTTTTTCTTTCACATTGCCCATTAATGAACACCTCCATAAAAAAATTAAAAAAATATAATCCTACCACGGATTATATAATTCTGTTAAGTCATTCACATGAACCACACAAGTCGCAGGATTGATAGTAATAGATTGCGTATTTACGCCCTCAACAGGACTTGGTGCAGACATATCTGTCATCTTACAACCACTCATTATGACATAGATCTCTCGACTTCCAGTTGAAGCTATACCTTGCAACATTGCATTAAATGTTGAACCTCCAGTGAAATATTGGTCATAAAGAGTTTTCGTATGTTCTGACGTTCCATGGAATGTCGCAGTCAATTCATAATCTCTATTCAAAGGTATTGGTGCCCCAATAACTCTGCTACCACAGATGTAATGTGGTGCTTCAAGATTATTATTGATGCTCCAACTGAAATCTGTCATCTCACAATAAACTGTGCCTGATGGTATCTGTAGCTGGAAATCTTTCCATAAGAAAGGTCTTGCTGTATCTTCAGTTATTGAAGTTACTGCTTCAGAACCGAATGATAGTGCTTGGCCAATGTAATTAACTTCCATTGTTGCAGCTTCGCCTTGCGTCGCAGAGATGGTCAAAGAATTCACAACACAACCATTAATAGTTCTTACAAAATTAAGACCATTGGTTGCGTCGAACTGATGTCCATCTTCTAAAGTAAAGCTCATGAATGGATTTGCCACTCCTGATGTGAACGCATTACCATTATCACTATTAGTTTCACTTATTACATGTGTATATGGACTTGGGCTTCCACCATCAACACAACTGCCCAATGCAAACGCTAAGAAACGCCAATTTTGTGGATGCAGTGATAATGTTCCTGTATAATCTTCAGGACCATCAACAAATTGATCAACATTTCTGTCTCCTGCGCCTATGTATCTCAAATTAATTACTCCCATACTTTCGTCTATATCGTGACTTTGAACCAGTCCTGGCCAAAAACCATTCCCAGAAACGCTGGCGTAAGTTCCAGATTCATAGATGAATGCTACTTGGTTTTGGTCCGATACGTATCTCGCCATTTTTATATTACCTCCTAACTTCCTAATACAAAATTATATTGAATGCTAATCACCATTGACTTTATAGAGATTTCTCCTTCCCCTCCTTCTTCATAGATTGGTGTTTGGCTCAATATATCAAAATCGTGCAGTTCTTGGTCGTCGCTTGTAGAAGCACCACCACCGAACTGGTTTGAACGTAACCTATTAATAACTTGTTGAGTAAGTGTATCTTTTTCTTTCTCGTTGCGAGCCCAGACTCTAACTTCAACAGGAATAGACATCCAGATAAGTTCACTTCGCATTCCTAATCTCTTGATGCTCGCCCCACCATCATGACGAACAGTAATCAATGGATATTCTGCTGGTCGTTGTGGATAACTGGTCATAACAAACTTTGAATTTGTTGATCTTGTTGTAGAAATAGGATCTGTAATATTATTTAACAAATCATTCCTAATAAATTTGATAGTGTCCGAAATATATGTTGTTGTACTTACCATCTTTCCTCGCTTGGAATAAAGTGATGCTCACTTACATCAATAATAACATAAGTGGAACTGATATATAAGGTTATCTTAATGCTTTCAAACCACGTATTGCTCTATTTATTGCTTTATTAATCTCACCATAAACTTTCTTTTTATTTCTATCTGCAGTGTTCCTGAAATGTCTTCTTTCTGTAATCCTTGTTGTGCCGAATTCCAACCAGCTCGCGATCTGTGCGACAGGGGTGCCTGTGCCAGGATAACTAATATTTAAAGGACCAATCTTGACAGTTTTCGTATCAACCAAATCTGTCCTTATACTATTCAAAAATAAGCCAGTATTTACACTCTTAGGTTCTTTTCTTCTGCCTGCGATACTATTCTTAAGTTCTTCTTCAATAAAAGCACCTTGTCGCACAAGTTCAACCTCAACACCTTGTTCAATATCTTTTCCTTTAGCACGAATATAATTAATGACTTCCCCAATACCACGTATCTCCATCTGGACAGGAGAACCACGAGTTCCAGTTATAGTATCTTTCCCCATCATTCACCTGCCAGACTTCCAGTTCCTGTGATCCGTGTGAGATAAACTAATTTATAGATTGGACTACCGACGGCTGGCCAAGATTCAACTCCTGCTTCCGCCATCGCATACTCATTGCTCGGAGGACTACCAATACCTATCCTCCAAGTGCCAGATGTATTTATAGCTCCTTCAATATATAGTTTAGAATCATTAGTTTTGAGTTTACCTTGTTGCACGAGAACTGCATCGTTACTGCCTCTTGTGGTTCTGATTGGCTGTAATAAGCCACTTATCCATAAATCAGAACCACTCTGAGAGAGAGAAATTTCATCATCATAACTCCAACTGCCAGCAGTATAACTTACGTTAAAATATTTTACTCTGGCAATAGTCCCATAATTAGAAATAGTGTCGTATAAATCTTTTTGTAGGCCAGAAGCGAAACTCATATCCAGCCTCCATCTTCGAGCCTCCTTAACATTTCTGCTTTCGTATCTCGCTTAATATTATACTCAAGAGGTATATTGTTGTCTAAGATCCATTTCTTGATCTTCTTTTCTGTCCAGCTTTGTTTAGGCTTAGGTTTCGGTTTCGGTTCATCGCCAGCCAAGATGAAATCACCACGAGAAAGTAAAGCTTCAACTTTCTTTTCATCAACCTCATAAATGTCCTGTCTTTGATGTTGCCCTATATATTTTAGTAAAACTGTCATAATATCACCCATTAGATTTAAAAAAGTTCATGCTCGTGCCAATATTCTTAAGTTCTTCCTGCGCCATATTTAAGAACTTAGTTGCAGTCACATCCAAAGTGGTCTGTCCGCCTTTATTGATAGAAAAATCGCCAAGCTTAACACTCGAAGCATCAGTACCTTCAAGATTCATAAAATTAGCAACATCAGCACAAGTAAGATACGTAATCGCAGCTTGATATGAAATAGAAATACTATTACTGCCAATAGTAGTGCCAGTATATACACTAACATGATTCCTTGCTCTATCTGCCATCTCGAGCAATCTATTCCCACTAATAGACGCAGGCACATCAGAGATGAGATCCAATACAGTATCATGAACACTGCCTAAACTCCAATCGCCCATTCTTATCCTCCATATATGATATGTGTTTTCCCTTTCTCATCAACATAGAAACTCTCGCAACCACTGGTTCCAATAAGTTCCCATGTTGAATCCGGTTCTTTAAAGTAATCTTCCATCTTAATTACCTCTTCTCAATCTACAATATGGTGCTTTATGAGTAGAGTTCGCTTTCTTAGGACACCATTTGTATAATTGTGTGCAATAATATTCGCCCTCAAACATTATTGAATATTTAATTCCGCCACCATCAATGCAATCTGCAATGTCAGCAGGTAACGGAATTCCTCCTTCTTTACTTTCCCTGAAACGCTTCATATTATCTTCAATGGTCATTTCTACTATGTAAAACATCCACCACTACAAGTTACTATACATCTATTTGAACTATCTGTTCCGTCTATCTTATAATTATCAAATTTAATATCTGCAGTCGTGCTAAACGTGCCAGTCCCAGATAAAGTAAAATCGTTTCCTGCTCCAGCAACTGCCCCAGTAATCGCACAATTATCACTACAATCAACATCCCAATCTCCGCTCGAATAAGTGCATGTATCTGCTGCCGCAGTAACTGTCTCGATAATTGCGTCATTATAATAAGCATAGCTTGAATCTTTTGCATATAATGCTGGGTATATAAATGTTGAAGTATTATAATAACTTGAATGTGTACCTCCAGATGTGAAATTCGTCATAGTACAATTTATACTACCATCTCCATTTACAACTGAAAAAGTTTTATCTCCACTTATATACATATACCAAGTAAGATTTTCTGCTGCATCAAAATTAAAACCTCCACTAACAGGGCACTCTTTTAACCATACTGCACCCCCTCCGAGTTGATAGTCTATTTTATTATTTGCATCCGCAAGGACTCTTATTGTTAAATTATTTCCATAGTATGCGGAACTAAAAGAATAAACGTCATTCATTTCAAAACCCAATAAGCCATTATCTCCTGCTACTGCATCAATATTAGTTTTTACCATAGAAATCCTATCAAAACTTGAGATATTAGAACTTATATTAAATGCATAAACCGCACCATTTGTGCTACTATCACGAAAATCTGCATTGGAAAAATCACCTGTATCTAAATTGGTATTATGTTGATACCAACCTTCTGCTGTTAAAGAATCCCAAGTGAAAGAACAAGCAGTAGAATTACAAGAGGTAGGATCAAATAATCTAACATTAAATTTCTCATAATCAGAAGCAAGCTTCTCTGACTTTATATACATAGATCCTTGCTTATAAACCCAGCCAAGACGATAGCCTTCCCACCAAGTTACTTTCATATTTCTGCCAAAAGACATCTCTGTTTGCTTGCCATCAAGTTTGAAAGTATCGCCATCATAGACTAAATCTCGAACTTCGTATTTATAGTAATAGCCTGTTCCATTATATACTTCTATTATGTGTTCTGTTGGAAATTGCTCTTTATCTGTAAGTTTACCATCAAAATACCAAGTATCGACAACAACTGGCCCACGAATATATGGTGTTCTTCGTGTAATTGTTGTAGTATTCTGTATTTCATCAATATTAGTTAATACTTCTATCTCTGATGTGCGACGATTCATATTAGAAGAGCCGTCCATTAGTTTATTATATTCTCGTCCAGAAACAACCCATCTTCCATTTTCAAGAACATAGAAAGTTGATTTATCATTATCTATTCTTATCTTCAAATCGTTGCCGAAAGTAACATAGACTATTCCACTTCCAACTAATATAAGAAGTACAATTATTCCGAGATAATAATATTTCTTATCTGCCATTCTAACAAATATTTAATGTGCTTGTATCTCCAACTATGATGACGCATGTTGCATTGTCATATATATGGTGTGCTGCATCTGTTGTGAAATTTAAATACGCAACTCCTCCAACATCTTTTCCACTAATATCAATATTCCCAGTCATAGTAAATCCTGCAACATCCGCAACAGCATTTCCTCCTTGAAAAAAGCTTGTAGCGTTTGCATCATCTACACCAGTCAAGTCTCCACCAGTTAATTTTGCAGTGCCGTCATTAAAAGTTGTTGCATTCATATCATCAACGCCAGTAATATCTCCACCAGTTATTGAAGTAGTGCCGTCATTAAAAGTTGTTGCATTCATATCATCAACGCCAGTAATATCTCCGCCAGTTATTGAAGTAGTGCCATCTGTAATAGTTGTTGCTGTTACAGTAGTCGAATTAACATTACTTGCATTAAATACATCAAATCCGCCAAAATCAAAATTAGCAGTAATAGGAGATGTTAGAATTGACGCTCCTGCAACAGTCAATGCTGTGCCTACAGTTAAAGTGCCTGCAATATTTGATGTCTGAGAACTATTGCTCATGTTCAACCAACCATTACCTTGAACATTATTAAATGTGCTTGTTGAACCGACAACAACTACAGACACTACTATCAATGCAAACAAAACCAATAATAATTTTGTAATTCCTTTCATTTTACACCTCAAATCGCAATGTCTGAATCGTAACCGCCAGCAACTTGGAATTGACCATCACTCTTTCTTACTCTGTAAAGATCAGTTCCGCCAGAGGCCACAGTGATATAAGTACCATCATCAGTAGCAGTCAAATCACCACTGCCACCAGCTTCTGTCTGGAAATAACTCATTCTAATCACCAAGCCCAGATTTTTATAATCTGATCATTTGAGTTATCCGCAGCTCTTACATATATGCCACTTCGCATAACACCATCCATTGCAATCGCATTATTCGTGCCATATATCTCGCCATGAAGATTGGTTCCATCCCAACTCCAATCTAAAACTGAATTGTTCGAACCTGCAAGTATAATTCTATTACAAACTTCGTTTCCTGCTGCACCAAAGCCTGTATTCGTTCCACTAAAACCTATCCAATTATAGCCAGTAGTAGAACCTATCTCTGAACCTACATAGAAAGCACGTTTTGAGCCTTTGAATTGATAATCTTTATCTCTCCAGCCTTGTTCTTCGTTTCCCATTCTTGCCTCCGTATTTGCGTATCTTTATAGTGGACGCATGAGGACAATGCCTCCCACATGAAAAAATAAAAAAAATAAAAAAAATTTATTTCGTTCCAATCGCAACCCAGTAAAAGTCTTCGCTCGCAACTTCGCCTTGCACATAAGCACTTCCTGCGTTCAAACTTCCAGCAATACAGGCAATACTATTCGGTGACGTCGCAGCACCTATCGCTACAAAAGAATCAGGTGTTGTA
>Ga0180437_10001389_pt1 | contig 41647 bp, 26 predicted proteins | sample SS_ome_4_FD_132410 | JGI IMG/M metagenome (GOLD analysis project Ga0180437, IMG submission 132410) | Hypersaline lake sediment archaeal communities from the Salton Sea, California, USA - SS_3_D_1 metaG | ecosystem: Environmental > Aquatic > Non-marine Saline and Alkaline > Hypersaline >...
GCCCTTGAAAGGGCTTGTTCTGCCTTTGGGCACAGCAGTCCCACGGCTGCCGCCGTGGGCTGGGATGTACCGCCCTACGGGCTTCCTCCTCCCCGCCGGTTCGCCAGAAAGCCGTCTGTGAGCCCTCACGCCCGATCAGGTCACCCATCATTCACAGCTACTCTCCCTCGGCCGTCTTCACCTTCGGCAGCTTGTCCGCCATCCCCGCGCCGGTGCGCTCGAGTTCGTCGATCAGTCGCCGGCGGAACTCGGCCAGCCGCTTGCGGTGGGCCGGCCTCAACGCGAGGTTGACCAGCTCCTCGGGGTCCGCCTCGAGGTCGTAGAGCTCCTCGATCTCGTCGTCGACGAGTGTGCGGATGTACTTGTAGCGGCCCTGCCGCAGGAACACCCACCACGGCACGCCGCCCCAGCCGGGGCGGTCTTCTCGCTCGGTATCCCTGCCGTAGTACCACTTCGTGTTCTCCATCAGCACCGGATGGTCCCACGGGGCGTCGGGGTTCTTCAGCAGCCTGCCGAGATCGCGGCCGTGCATCTCCCACGGCAGGGGCAGCCCCGCCACGGCGAAGAACGTCGGGATCAGGTCCTGCCCGCCGACCGGATGCCGGCAGACCTTGCCCCTCGCGACGACGCCCGGCAGGCGAACGATCAGCGGCGCCCGGAGGTTCGCGTCGTACGGCGCGTACTTCCACGCGAACCCGTGCTGCCCCCACGCGAAGCCCTGGTCGGACGTGAAGACCACCAGCGTGTGGTCGAGCTGCCCGGTCCGCCTCAACGCCTCGAGGACCTTGCCTACGCCCTCGTCCAGCGCCCGGACGGCGCGGTTGTACTGCTGCACGCACTGGTCGAGCGTCCGCTTGCCCATTGCGGGCCGGCCCCGGGCGTCACGCTTCCAGCGCGTGTAGTTCCGCATGTACGTCGGCTTGGTCGGGCGGGGCGGGTAGATATCCTTGGGCACCGGCACCAGTGGAGTGTCCTTGTAGTCGGCCCTGTGCCGCTGCGCCTCGGTGTACGGCCCGTGGACGGCATCGTAGCAGAGCCACAGGTACCAGGGCCTGGCCTGTTTGGCCCGCCGCTCGATGAAGCCCACCGCGTAGCTCGTGTAGTTGTCCGTCGAGTAGCCCCCCACCGCCCGGGGCGGCCCGCCGTTGAAGCTGATCTTCTGCTTGCGGTAGTAGCCGCCGTACAGCTTGGGCTTGGTGTGGTCCCAGACGGCCGAGAAGTCCCAGTCCCGCCCGTGCCCGTGGTCCGCCCCCGTGTGCCACTTGCCGATGAAGCCCGTGTGGTAGCCCCCCTTCCGCAGCGCCGCCGGCCAGAACGGGCACTGCTTCGGATCGTACGTGCTGCCCGGGTACGGCCCGGCCATGCGCAGGCTCTCGATGCCGTGCGGCAGCTTGCCCGTCAGCGCGGTGGCCCTGGCGGGCATGCACCACGCGCCGGTGTAGCACGTCTCGAACCGCACGCCCTCGCGGGCCAGCCGGTCGATGTTCGGCGTCCGCACCCACCGGTGGGCCTCCGGGTAGCACCCGACGGTCCGCACGGACTGATCGTCCGTGAAGATGTAGAGGATGTTCGGCCGGTCCGGCTTGCCGGGCGCGGCGAGCGACCGCATCGGCCTGGTCAGAAGGGCGGCCCCCGCGCCGGCGCCGAGGGCGCGGAGGAACGTCCGCCTGCTGCACCGCTTCTCGGGCATGTTCCTGTCCCTCTCTGTTGTGCTCCTGGGAGGCCGTCGGCACACTATGCTCGGCGCGGCGGGCGGCTGTCAACACGCGCCCTGTCGGTCCCGTCCCCCGTCGATCGCCTGACCGGTCCCACAAGAAAAGGAGCAACGCCGGGGAGGAGGGGGCCCCGCCGTTGCTCTCTGGGTCGCGTCACGCGTGCAGGCGGAGGGAGACCTGCAGCATCCCAAGACGCGACGGAATCAGTTTCCTGTCCTCGGCCGCTTCCGACGGCACCAACGGCGAGCGGCCTTCTAACCCTGTGTACGCGTCCGCCGCGCGGTTTGTTCACGGAAACGATGACCTGCTCCGGGGCGGACCGGGCCGCCATCGGGGCGCGTTGTCGGCGTCACTTGCCCGCGACGATCAGGTCCAGGCGCTTGTTGCGTTCGGCCATCGACAGCTTGCCGCTGCCCTCGATGGTCATCCACCCGTTGTAGCCGATCTTGTCGAGTTCCTTGCGGACCGACGGCCAGTTGACCGACCCGTCGCGGATGTTGCAGAACTTCCCGCCCCGGCCGTCCGGGTTGAGCTTGAAGTCCTTCACGTGCAGCTTGACGATCGTCTTGCCCAGCGCCCGGATCCACTGCTCCGGCGGGGCGTACTTCACGTGATTGCCGATGTCGAAGTACGTCTGGATCCACTTGCACCTGAACGACCGGACGAACGCCGCGAACAGGTCGGGCCTGACCCACAGGTTGTTCCAGACGTTCTCCAGCGCGATGACGACCTTGGTCTTCTCGGCAACGGGGATGAGCTTCTCCAGTGCGGAGCGGCTGGCGTCGGTGGCCTGGTTCTGCGCCTTGATGTAGTCGGCGTACTTGCTGTTGTCGCCCTTGGCCACGCGCGTGACGTGGCACGTCTTCTCGTCGAACTCGTAGTCGAACTCCCACGGCTTGGGCATGGCCCCGCCGGTGCGGCAGGGCACGAGCAGCAGCGCGTCGGCGCCGTAGCCCTCGGCCGCCTTCAGCGCCGTGGTCACCGACGCGATGTCCTTCTCGACACTGCCGGGCTTGTTGAAGTTCGTCCAGCCCCGCAGCACCGAGTGGATCCTCAGGCCATACCGCTCGGCGATCTTCCGCCCGGCGACGGCGTCGTCGGGCTTGACCGACCACGCGCCGCACTCGATGCCCTCGAAGCCCGCCTTCTTGAGCGACTCGCAGCCGGCATCCCCGATCTTGCCCATGATCAGGGCCTTGTGGAGCGTCGTCTTGAAGCCGCTCTTCTTCGGCGCCGCGCCCGCCGCGCCGCCGATGCCCAGCCCCACCGCAGCCGCGCCCGCCAGAAAGTCTCGCCGTGTCATTGATCCGCTCACCGGAAGCTCTCCTTGATCGTCGCTCTATCCTGAGGCAAACCCCGTCGCCTCGCCTGGTGTCTTGTCGCCACAAGACGGCGGGTGGCCCGGCTTGCCCGGGCTACTTCGCCGCCGCCTTGGCTGCCGCCTTGACGGGCGGCTTCGCCGCGGGCTTCGGCAACTCCTTGATCATGATGTCCTTGAACTGCACCTGCATCGGCGGGCCGCCGTGGAGTTGGAAGGCGATCACGCCCTTCGTCCGAGCATCGGGCTTCTTCTCGGTGTACTTGATCGTCGGCTGACCGTTGATCCAGAACTGAAGAACCTTGCCCCGGCAGACGATGCGGTAGTCGTTCCACTTGCCCTTCTTCACGTGCTTGGCGATCTTCTTGGGGTCCACGTCGGCCAGGATGCCCCGACCGCCCTCCTCGTACAGGATGCCCGTGTACCGTTTCTCAGCCATGTCAGCCTGGTAACCGGTTACGCGGTAGTCCTTGTGCACGACGCTGCGGACCTGCACGCCGCTGTTGTGATTCCTCAGCAGGTAGCTCAGCCGGAGTTCGAAGTCGCCGTACTCCTTCTCCGTGTAGAGGAAATCGTTGTGCTTCAGCTTCGCCGTCGCCACGGTTTCGCCGACGATCACCCCATCCTTGACTTTCCACAGCGTCGGCCGGCCCTTCCAGCCGGTCAGCGTCTTCCCGTCGAACAGCCACTTGAAGCCCTTCGGCAACTTCGTCTTCGCCGGCCGAGTGGCCGCAGGCGCCTTCACCGCCGCCTTGCCCTTCGCCGCCGCGCCGACGCTTCGCATCGAGGCCCCACACACCACTCCGCAGACTCCCAACACAACCAGAACGCGCCTCATATCCACACTCCCATATCCAGGACCGGACCCGACCTCACGCACATCCGCCGCCCAGGCGCCCTCGCGCCCTCGCGCCGCGAAGCCCCGGACGGCCCGCTGCCCCACGATGCTACCGTATTCCCGCCATCAAGCAAGCCTAACCCCCAAGTCTGCCGCCCGCGTGGGGCCGGGGAATCCCGGAAACCAGGCCGGTGCGGGCGGAGAGGGGCGGTATAATGCACGGCACATCGTCCGGCGGCGGCGCCGGGCCGAATCGTCCGGTGGATCCCGGCCTCCCGCGAAGGCCGGTGAGATCCCTGCCACCAGAGAGGGCCGTGATGCGAAACGACATGGTGTCCTGCTCATCCGTGCTGATTGCTGCCGTCCTGGCCGCTATCCCATGCGGCGTGGTCCGGGCCGAGGCGGCGCCCGAGAACCTCGCTCCTCGAGCCAAGGTCTCGGCGAGCAGCCAGTTCAGCAACGAGTACCGCCCCGAGATGGCCGTGAGTGGCACGATCCCCTCCGAGTTCCAGGAAGACAGTGATTGGGCGGTTCGGGGGGCGCAGACCGGCGAGTTCACGCTCCAGTGGCCCAAGCCCGTCGACGCGGCCCAGATCGTCTACTACGCCCGGGTGACCAGCCCGCTGTTGGAGTGCTTCAAGGACTACGAGGTCTATCTGGATGACGCGAAAAACCCGGCCGTTCGCGGCACGCTGGAGCACCGCCGCGGACCGCAGATGATCAGCTTCCCGAAGCGGAAGGTCACGAAGATCCGCATCAAGTTCCTCTCGTCGCACCCGACCTCGCCGAACCCGGGAGCCGCCGAGATCGCCGTGTTCGCCTCGCCGGTCACCGAGAAGCAGTTGGCCGCGATGCGGATTCCCCCGCGGGAGAAGACGCCCGAAGCCCGGGCGCTGCGTCAGGAGCTGCTCGACGGCAAGCTCGGCTTCACCGACATCCTGCTGGTCAAGCGCCGCCCGCTGAACATCTCGCACGTCTACGTCTATCACGTCGAGGGATTCCGGCCCGGCGGGGGGCTGTATGTCTTCTGCCCGAAGGACGAGAAGCTGACGTGCATCTTCGATGCCGGGGAAGGCATGATCACCACGGCCGATCTGTCGTACGACGGCAAGGAGGTGGTCTTCGCGCTGCGGCGCGGCGGGCACGTCCGATCGAACCCGGTCGCCCATATCGAGGACATCTCGCGCTACGAGGATGAGCGGAGCAACTACCAGATCTTCAAGATCAACATCGACGGCACGGGGCTGAGGCAACTGACGCACGGCGCGTACAACAACCTCGACCCGTGCTGGCTGCCGGACGGCGGGATCGCGTTCATCTCCGACCGCAAGCCCGCCTACGCCTACTGCTACGTCGTCACCTCGCCGGTGCTGTATCGCATGGACGGCGACGGGGCGGGTCAGAAGCGGCTGTCGGCCAACTACCTCATGGACTTCACCCCCTCGGTGCTCAGCGACGGGCGGATCATCTACACGCGTTGGGAGTACGTCGACCGCGCCGCCTGCCCGATCCAGAGCCTCTGGGCGATCAACCCCGACGGGACGGGGCTGAGCGGCTTCTACGGCAATCGGGTGATCTCGCCGGGCACGTTCATGGACGCCCAGCCGATCCCGGGCACGAGCCAGGTGATCGCGACCGCGACGAACCACAACGGCTCGTGCCGCGGCGGCATCGTCGCGATCGACCCGTCCAAGGGTGCCAACAGCCGCGAGGCGATCCGCAACCTCACGCCGGAGATCGACATCTACGCCCATCGCCTCGGCGGCGGGCCGTGGGGCAACGGGATGCTCGACCGCCGCGTCCGCGGGACCTACGAGAAGCCCCTGGCGATCAGCCCGAACCGGTTCCTCGTCTCCAAGGGGGGCACGATCCAGCTCCGCGACTTCGAGGCGAATGCGATCTCGCTGATCTTCCCGAAAGACGGGATGGGGTGGTACTGCCCCATGCCGATCCTCCAGGCGAAGCGGCCGCCCGTGCTGACCGGTATCGTCATGGACCGCAGCGCCGTCTTGCCGGCCGACGGCAGCGTCTCCGGCGCGTGGGCGACGGTGCTCATGCAGGACGTCCACAACGGCCTCGAGCCGGACGTCAAGCGCGGCGAGATCAAGCAGATCGCGGTCGTGCAGGAGATCGAGAAGAGCACGCACACGCCGCAGAACAACAAGCGGCCGGACCGGCCCGGCATGCGGAACATCGCGGTGTTCGGCTTCCAGTTCCCGTTGGTCTCGTGCGGCGCGACGTACGCCCCGAAGAAGGTCTGGGGCTTCGCCGACGTCCAAGAGGACGGCAGCGCGGCGTTCAAGGTCCCCTCGGAAGTGCCGATCTACTTCCTCGCGCTCGACAAGGAAGGCCGCGCGCTACAGCGGATGCGTTCGTTTACGCACCTCATGCCGGGCGAGGTCCAGGGCTGCATCGGATGTCACGCCGACCGGAATTTCTTCACGTCAAACGGCGCGAGGCTGAAGGCGATCCGCCGCGCCGCCCAGGATCTCCGGAAGCCCGCCTGGGGCGTCAAGGGATTCAGCTACCAACAGGTCGTTCAGGGCGTCTTCGACCGCAACTGCATCAAGTGCCACAACGAGCGGACCCAGCCGGCAGGCGTGGACCTGACCGGCGACATGACCGACTTCTTCAACGTCTCGTACGACATCCTCGGCCGAACCGGCACGCAGGCCGAGCGAAACTGGATCCGCCACGGCAGTCCGTCGGGGCCCGAGTACGACAAGGTCCGCGGCATGAGCCCGTACACCGAGTGGATCTGGACGATCAACGGGGCGGGGCACAACGTGCTCGAGATCGCGCCCCGGCGGTGGGGCAGCCCGGCCAGCAAGCTCGCGGAGATCATCCGGACCGGCCACCGCGACAAGGACGGCAAGCCTCGCGTCGACGTGCCGGACGAGGATCGGCGGAGAGTGTATCTGTGGCTCGACTTGAACATCCCCTATTACGGCACGTCATCGTCGAACCACAAGGCCCGGCTGGGCAGCCGGCGGATGATGCCGCTGAAGCTCGACTCCACGCTCAACAACGTCGCCTCGCGCCGCTGCGCCGGCTGCCACAAGAGCGGCATCCCCCGCAAGTTCTACACACGCGTGATGAAGCCCGAGAACAACAGCTTCCTGCTGGCCCCGCTGGCCGAAGAGGCCGGGGGCACCCAGAAGTGCGGCAAGCCCGTGTTCCTGTCAACCGACGACCCCGATTACCGGAAGATCCTGGCGACCTTCGAGCCGATCCACGAACTGCTGAAGCGGCGCCCCAGGGCCGACATGAAGGGGTTCAAGCTCATCTGCGACTGATGCCGGTTCCGTCGGCCGGACTGCCGTGGCGGGCGAGCTTCTGGTAGGCGGCCGATCCAGCCGCGGAATCGCCATGCCCGCTACGGCTTCGTCAGCTCGTAGAGCCCATGGCCGATACAGCGCAGCTTGCCCTGGCGGACCAATGCCTGCCAGACCGCCTCAGGCCAGTCCAGCGGCGGGGTGATCGCGGCGGGACTCGAGCCGCCGCCCTTCGACAGCGGGCCGCGGCCGAGCTTCGACTCCTCGTCCAGCCGGGTGAGCTTCAGCCGCTTGCGGAAGGCACGCAGGGCGCGCCTGCACGTCTCCGCGTCCGGGGCCTCGCCGTCCGCCGCAGCGGCAGCCGCCCCCGCCTGCGGGTCGCGAAGCTGATCGATCAACTCACCCAGCCCGTCGACGTTGCGCATCCCCACGATGCCCGAGATTCGGCCGGTCGGCAGGCCCGCCTTCTGAAGCAGCTTGTAGACCTGCTTCCATTCGGCCGAGGCGCGGCGAGGATCGTCGTAGCCCCGAACCGCGGCCATCAGCTCGTCGAGCTGCTTCACGATTGTCGGATCGCTGGTCATGCGCGAGCTTCCTTCGTGCGAGTAGTCGGCCAGCCATTCTAACGCATCGGACACGTGGTCGCATCAGCCGAGCGGTCGCGAACGGGGGGTGCCGTGGCTTGTCGCGCAGCGGCAACCACGCTGTTCGCGACAAACGTGGTTGCTCGCCTCGCTCGCAACCCACGGCACCCGGCGGCGGCGGGATGCTCACTTTCTCGGCGGGTGGTTGATCTTCAGGTCGAGGGCGCCGAGGCGGCGGAGGTCGTCCAGGGCGGCGGACAGCCGCCGAAGACCATCGCCGGAGAGGTTGTCCGCTGCCCGATCCTCGTGGGACAGGACCTTGTCCTTGCCTTCGACGGCGACGCCTTCGTTGCCGACAAGGTGCAGCCTCATCGCCGGCTGCTTCGAGACGTCCAGGTGCGTCTTGTAGAAGCAGTTGCCCCACAAGAACACGTCGAGTCTGCCCGTCCCCCGGTGAACCACGGGCACGCGCGGCAGGCTGGCGTAGAACTGGTTCGGTCCGAAGAACGCCTCGCCCCGGTAGCCGCGGATGTCCAGCACCGTCCCGTCACGCCCCTTCCCGCCGTGGGTGAAGTCGACCTTGGCGCCCTGGATGGTGGCCCGGCCGGGCGGAGCCTCGGCGGAGCCGACCAGCACGAAGCCGTCGTCGGCCTGCTCGACGTAGAAGTCGCTCATCACGATGCTGTGGTTGTCCCGGAGGTACAGGCCGTGAGTGGTGATCGTGCTCAGGCGGGTCTGGAAGCCCAGCAGCCCGCCGCGCCGGCGATCGGTGCCCTCCACCACCATCGACCCCTCGTAGGAACAGCCCAGCAGGAACGTGGCCCGCGCGCTGTCGATGAACCGGAGGTTCCCCTGCACGTGGGGGGCCGTCACCACGGCCTTCCCGCCCAGCCCTCGGAAGTGCAGGCCCTTGCGCAGCGGCTGCTTCTGGTACATGCCGTAGACGAATACGCCGTCGTACGTCATTCGCGACGGCCTGTCCGTGCCTGTCTGGAGAATGTCGATGCCGTTGTCCATCTTGCCCGCGTCGTGGTTGCCCACCGCCAGGTGCTCCAGCGTGACGTTCAGCGGGTCGCGGATGGCGATCATCGTCCCGCCCGCCGCGCCCCGCCAGACGAGCCGGCTCATGAAGCCCGTGCCGCCGACGCGGTAGTCCCGCCCGGTGATCCCCAGCGTCCGCCGGACCACATAGCTGCCCGCCGGGATGTACGCGATCGCCCCCCGGCCGTGGGCGGCGGCGGCGTCGATAGCCTTTTGCAGAGAGGCCGTGTCGTCCGTCCTGCCGTCGCCGGCCGCGCCGAAGTCGCGCTTGGCGTCGAAGACGCGACCGCCCACGGTGGCGGTGTCCTTGAGGAACCGTCGGCGTGCGGACGTGAGGCGTCCGGCCCGCTTGCCCGGCGGGACGGTGTAGACCCGCCCCTTGTGCCCGGGCTCGATCAGCCCGGCGGTGGCGTCGGCGCGGTTGCAGGAGACGATCAGCCGCTGCCCGGCCCGGCCGATCCGCACGGGCGCCCGGCCCGCCGGGCCGCCGGTGAAGACGCAGTCGAACAGCACCACCGGCGCGCCGTTCAGCGTGACCGCGCCGGCCGGGCCGGTCCACCCGGCGACGTGGCAGTCCTGCACCGTCAGCGGAGAGACCGCGTTGACGTGGCGCAGAAACGCCGCCGAACCGACGGACGTGCACCGCCGCACCGAGGAGGCGTGCTCCGGGGCCGAGTGGATGTCCACCTCCCGGCTGGCCTCGAAGTGGCAGTTGCGGGCGTAGAAGTTGCCGTGGACGCACTGGATCGCCACGTCGCAGCGGCGGAACTCGCAGCCGTCGAAGGTGTAGTTGTAGTCGTTGAAGCTCACGAAGGCCACGCCACGGCGGCAGTTGTCAAAGAGGCAGTTGTTGAACTCCGTCTCGGCGAGGGCGTACTTGTCCTCCGGCGCCGCCAGGATGCCCGCGTCGGTGAAGTTGCGGAAGGCGAGATGCTGGTGACGGACCTCCGTCTCGAACCGCCGGTGTGACTCGTGGCGGAAGCCCACCGCCGCCTTGCCCCGCCCGTCGAACTGGATGCCCACGAACCGCGACGTGCTCAACCCGTCGTCCGTCAGCAGGCTCGCCCCCTCCCCGCCGTCCCACACCAGCGTCGTATCGCGCCCGTGGCCGACGACCGTCACGCCGATTGCCGGCCCGACGATCCGCAGCGTCTGCGTCACCCGATACACGCCCGGCGGCAGGTAAACGGTCGAGCCGCTGCGGACGCCGTCGAAGGCCCTCTGAAGCGCCGCCGTGTCGTCCGCCTTCCCGTCGCCCACCGCGCCTCGTAATCGGACGTCCACCCAGTCCGACCGGCGGGTCCACGCCAGCGACGGGATCCTGGCCCGCGATCCGGCCGCCGCGCCCGCAGAAGCGCCTCCTGCCGGACGGGCCGCCATACACAGGCCGATCGCCGCCGCGACGGCCGCGGGCCAACACGGCGCCGCTGCCTTTGCCGACGTGCGTCTGTCGCCCTTCTCCGAGCTTGCCATCGAAGGCTCCTTCCCCCACCGCCGCCGTTGCCCCGATGGAACGATGGTGGGTGCGCTGTCTCTTCGTCAAGGCCATGAGTGTGCGTGCCGTGGCTTGCGGCGTCAGCCGCAGCCACGTCGTTCGCTCGCCGGCAGCGTGGCTGCCGCTGCGCGGCAAGCCACGGCACCCACAGAGTCAGCGTTGAGGCAGCATTACGGTTTGGGCCTCACGCCGAGCTTGGCGAAGAAGAACTTCACGTAATCGCCGACCGGGCTGCCCTTGGGGTAGTCCTTCCGCAGCTTCAGGACGCACTCGACGCCCAGCTTGTCCAGCTTGGCCTTCAGCACGAAGCCGAACTTCGGGTGGTGAATGTGGAGCCGCCCGCTGGAATTCTTCGGCAGGGGGGTGTTCGGCTGGGGGTAGAACAGCATCACCGGCGCGTCGCCGGCCGAGGCGTGGTTGATCGGCGAGGCCTCCTCGAACAGCGGGTGGAACTTCGCCTTCTCCACGTCGCCCGGCCCGGACAGGCCGAACAGCGGGATCAGCGCCCCCTCGACCTGGTCGGTATCGAACAGCTTGCGGATGAACCGCGGGTCGTAGGACGACTGCGCGCCGTAGACGACGGCCGCCGAGATCCGCGTGGACTGGCGGGCGACGGGGTCCTTGCTGTTCGGGTCGGCCAGATCGTCGTGGAACGCCAGCCACAGCGAGATGCCCGCCCCCGCCGATCCGCCCGTCGCGCCGACGCGCTTCGCGTCGAGGCTGTGCTTCTCCGCGTGGTGGCGAATGAACTGAAGCGCGCGGGCGCAGTCGTGCATCTGCGCGGGGAAGGGGGCCGCGCCCGTCAGGCGGTAGTTCGCCGCCGCCACCGACACCCCGCCCGCCAGAAGCTGCCTCAGCAGCGCCGGGTTGATCGTCCGCTTGTCTCCGCCGCGGAAGCCCCCGCCGTGATAGTAGATCACCAGCGGCGTGGGCTGGTCGCTCTTCGCCCGCCACAGGTCGAACACGTTCCGGGAGTGCGGGCCGTACTTGACGTTCGCCACGTCCGGCGCCGGCAAAGGCGGCCGCCGCTGCCGCCCGCCTCCGCCCCCGCGCGCCGCCCGCGCCGCGCGAAAGGCGACATCCTCCTCCACCGTAATCACCCCGTCCTTGTTCGCATCCACCTGCCCAAAGACCCGCCGCGCCCCGGCCGGCACCTCGTCGCGCGTGAGCCTCCCGTCCTTGTTGCGGTCGTTGCGTGCAAAGAACTCTCGAGACTGCGCCTTCGCCCGCTCCAAAGCCCGCCGCTTTTGCGGATCGTCCTTCGCCGATCCCCGCCCCGCCTCGGCTGCCCGCGCGTCTGAGCCCGTCGCCCAACAGGCGAGCAGGCAGACGGCAGTTCGAGTCAACCGACCGACAGACGATCTCCTACCCGACAGAAGGAGTGGATCGCCCCGTTTCATTCCATGTCCAGCCATTCGTGGGCCTCCCATACCGACAGACTGTCGGTCCACTCATTGTTGCATTCTGCCGGCGCAAGCCATTGGCAGCCCTGCCCGGCCTGCAACGGATTGTATCGGCAGCGGTCGGAGATGGCCATCGGTAAGGTGGGGCCGAAGGGCCGGGGGGATCGCCCGCGTCGGGGGCGGCAGGGACGGGGACAGACCGTGTGGGCGGGAGCCTTGGGCGGCAGATTCGCGTCTCGCCGTGTTGTGGCCTGCGAGTCCAGCGGCTAGAATGCGCTTCATGTGTGGCATAGCCGGCATGGTCGATCCGCGCGGAGGTGTGGACGGCGAGGTGATTGTGCGCATGCGGGAGACGCTGACGCATCGCGGCCCGGACGACGCGGGGCTGTGGGTCTGCCCGGACGGGCGGGTCGGGCTCGGGCACCGGCGCCTGAGCGTGCTGGACCTCAGCGCCCGCGGGCACCAGCCCATGCTCGACGAGGCCGAGCAGGTCGCCATCGTCTACAACGGCGAGGTCTACAACTTCCGCGAGATCCGCGAGGAGCTGAAGGCGGCCGGCTTTGCCTTTCGCAGCGACACGGACACGGAGGTCATCCTCAACGCCTACGTGGCGTGGGGCATCGACTGCGTGGACCGATTGGAGGGCATGTTCGCCTTCGCGATCTGGGACGCGCGGAGCGGCGTGTGCCACCTGGTCCGCGACCGTCTGGGCGTCAAGCCGCTGTTCTACGCCGTCGCCGACGGGCGGCTGGTGTTCGCCAGCGAGATCCGCGCGGTGCTCGCAAGCCAGTGTGTGCGCCGGGACCTGTCGGCGGAGGCGGCGTGGGACTACTTCTCGTACGGCTACGTGCCGACGCCGGCGACGATCTACGAACAGATCCACAAGCTCCCGCCGGCCCACGTGCTGGCGTTCGCCGACGGGCACGCGCAGCCGAAGCGCTACTGGGACGTCCGCTTCGAGTGCCTCGGCGACGGGCCCGAGCAGGCCGAGCGGCGGCTGCTGGGGCATATCGATCGGGCGGTGGAGGACTACCTCGTCGCCGACGTGCCGACCGGCACGTTCCTCAGCGGCGGGGTCGACTCGAGCATCGTCACGCAGCGGGCGGCGGCGGTGTTCTCCAACGGCAGCGCCGCCGGCCGGCGGCTGGGGGGCAGCGAACTGCACACGTTCACCATCGGCTTCGACGTCGAGAAGCACTGCGAGATGGAGGCCGCCGAGGCCCCGGCCGGGCTGTTCCAGACCGTCCACACGCCGCAGGTCGTCACCCGGCAGATGGCCCATGACGCGATGGACGCCGTCGTGGACCTGTTCGACGAGCCGTTTGCCGCCAGCAGCACGATCCCGATGCTGTTCGTCTCGAGGCTGGCCAGGCAGCAGGTGACGGTGGCGCTGTGTGGCGAGGGCGGCGACGAGGCGTTCGGCGGGTACCGGTGGTACCAGACCTGGCTGGCGTTCCAACGGCCGAGCTTCTGGAAAAGCGCCGTCGGCCAGGGCCTCCGGGCGGCCATCGCGGGCATCAGCGGCCACCGGAAGAAAAGCTGGTACCGCCACTCGCTGGAGTCGGTGGACCTGTACGCGCAGTTGATCGGCGCGATGGAGACGCCGGGCAAGCAGCGGATCTTCTCGCCCGACCTGGCCGCCCACCTGACCGAGCGGGACAATGCGGCGTACTTCCGGCGCTTCTGGCGGACGGACCTTCCGCCGCTGGCCCGCATGCAGTACCTGGACATCTCCACGACGCTGCACGACCTGAACCTCACCCGAGCCGACCGGGCCAGCATGAACGTCTCGCTGGAGCTGCGCGTCCCGCTGCTGAACCACCACCTCGTCGACTACGTCTGCGGGCTGAAGCAACAGGTGCGCAACCCGGGCGACGAGCTGAAGGGGCTGTTCAAGCGGGCCGTCCGCAACCGGCTGCCCAAGGCGACCAGGCAGCGGAAGAAGAAAGGCTTCTCGGCGCCGGTGAAGCACTGGTTCACGCCGGAGGATCTGTCACGGCTGATCGCCGACGTCCGCGCCGATCACCCGCACCTGGCGTCGGCCTGGCTGCACCCGCGCCTGGCCCGCACCGCCCACAAGATCAAGGGCACCCGCGCCTACAAGCTGTGGGTGTTCCTCAAGTGGATCGAGAAATACGCATGAGGCGCTGCCCGCTGACGGTCAACAGGAAGCGATTGAGGTTCACGTCGGACGACGCGCGCGTGATCGCGCGGCTGTTCCTGCCGGGCGACCGGCGGCAGATCCAGCGGATCGTCGCCCGCGTCGCCGAACTGCCCGCGGACGAGGTGGACTCGCTGCTGGGGGAGATCCTCGCCAACTTCGCCGACCGGCACCGCGATATCGAGAGCGTCCTGCTGGACCACTACGACGACGTCGCCTGCCACGTCCCCGACGGCCAGGAGCTTCCAAAGCAGAAGAAGCTGCTGATCGGCAGCTACTTCACCATGGAGTACGCCGTCGAGTCGGCCGCGCTGTTCAACCCGTCGATCGTCTTCGCCCCGCGGCAGGAGGGCGTGGCCGCCGGCTGCGCGCGCGTCATCATGAGCTTTCGCGCCACCGGCGAGGGGCACGTCAGCTCGCTGGAGTTCCGTTCGGCTGTGCTGACGGCGGACAACGACCTGGTGGTCGACCCGGTCCGCCCGCACCTTCAGACACCGGAGCTGACGCACACGATTCACTACGACAAGGACCTCTTCGGGCTGCAACTGCTGGAGATGAACGTTCCGGACGACCCGACGTCGGCGGGGCTGACGCGGTTCCTGCACCGCGGCGAGGTGCTCTCGGAGCTGCTGAACCGGCTGCCGAAGTCCTTCACGCTGAGGCAATTGCACAAGGCGATGGCGGAGGTCCGCCATGGCGGGATGTTCGATCCCGACTCGACGGACGCCACGTTCGACCGCGTGCGATGGTTCGCCGGGTCGAACTACGAGGTTAGTTTCGGCAGCGACACGGAGATCTCCGAGCGCGTGGTCTTCCCCATTTCCGAGAACGAGCGGCACGGGATCGAGGATGCGAGGTTCGTCCGCTTCGAAGACGAGGGCGGGGCGACCTACTACGCGACATACACCGCCTACGACGGCGAGACGGTACGGACGCAGTTACTCGAGACGGCCGACTTCGTCGACTTCCGCATCAGCACGCTCAACGGGCGGCACGCCAACTCGAAGGGGATGGCCCTGTTCCCGCGGAAGATCGCCGGCAAGTACGCGATGATCTCCCGCACCGACGGGGCGAACCTCTACATCATGTTCTCCGACGACGTCCGCTTCTGGCACAGCGGGCAGAAGCTCCAGCGGCCTTACGAACCGTGGGAGCTGGTCAAGATCGGCAACTGCGGGTCGCCCATCGAGACCGAGGCCGGCTGGATCCTGTTGACCCACGGTGTAGGCCCGATGCGGCGGTACTGCCTCAGCGCGACGCTGCTGGACCGCGACAATCCCTTCCGCGTCCTCGGGCGCCTCAGGCAGCCGCTGCTGTCGCCGCAGGAGGGTGAGCGCGAAGGCTACGTGCCCAACGTCGTCTACACCTGCGGGGCGCTCGTGCACAACGGCGAGTTGATCATCCCCTACGCGATGGCCGACGAGGTCTCCAGCGTCGCGACGATCCGCCTCGACGAACTGCTTGCCGCCCTGCTGGACAGCGGCCGCCGCGCCGAGTAGTCGGCGCCGATCGCCGCCGAACGAATGCTGTGTTGCGAGCTGATGTGCTTCTGAAACGTCACCGTAAAGGCCATCTTGTGCATGATCTGCGCCGAGGCCGGATCGGCTTGCTGGCATGCGCGGCCCTTGCCGGCGCTGTCGCCGCCGCGCCCGCCGGCGCCTCGCCGGGGCGGCGCCCGCCGGCGCGGCTGGCCGAACCGGTCAACGAGGGCAAGTGGATCGTGCCCGCCTCCGGCGGGCCGGCCAGGCCGGTCTGGGGGATCAAGGGCGGCCTGGTCGTGGGGCTCTGGCCGATGCCGGGGCCGCGCGGGCTGATTCGCATCTACGCGCCCTACCTCGGCCATCTGCCCGGGCGGGTGATCAACTTCATCGCCGTCGAGCCGATCGTCGGCCGACGGCGCGGACTGTCGGAACTCGAGCCCAGCAGCCTCGACGGCACGGCCGGCAAGCGAATGTGGGCCGCGCAGAGCCGCCATACGCACGCCAAGCCTGCCCTGCCCTGGCTGCCCGGGCGGCCGAAGTTCAGCCGGATCGAGGGCGCCGAGGCGATGACGGTCATCGTGCCCGTCGAGTCTTTCCGCAGCGGCGCCCGCCCGGTCCTGGAGATCGTCCTCCGCCAGGACCGCCCGTACGAGGTCGCCCTGCGCGTCTTCTCGGCGGAGGGCGGGGCGCGGATGGACGCGTGCTGCCTGACGGCGACGATGGGCAACTACGCGCGGCTGCGCCGGCTCTGGCTGAAGGGGCGGGCCATCGAGTCCGAGCGGCTCTGGCCGGGCTTCAGGCCCGCCGGCCCGCGGCTGCGCGGCTTCGCGCCGCACCGTCAGTGGCCGGTGGAGCAGATGGTCACGATCGACGGGCAGGCTGTCGCCGCCGCCACCTGCAACGAAGCCGATCCGGCCGCCGCGACGTACGACCGGGGCGTGGCGCGATTCTGGCGCTACACTGGCCGCCCGGCCGTCCAGTACTGGGCCAGCAAGGCCCGGGCGGGCCTCGTCGTCCGCGTCAACGGGCGGCGGACGTACTGGAACTCGACGGCCGACATCCCCGGCGGCGTCTCCTTCGAGAACTTCGAGCTCCAGGCCCCCTTCGAAGAGGGCCAGGAGTTCCGCTTCGGCGTGGCCCCCAAGCCCGCCGACTTCCGCGGCGTCAGCAGGCAGTGGCTCGAGTCAACGCGCCGCCGAACCGACGGACCCCTTCCGCCGCGGCAGACCGGATGACAGCGGAGGCTCTTTCCCCGGCCACCTAATCCGCCCATGGCACGGGCGGCAGCGGAAGAGACGTATCTGCCCCTTGACAAGGCGCCGTTCGCCGTTGGCGAATCGTCTTGACGCGGGGGCGAACGGTGGTAGAATGACCCCTGTCGTGGTTCGGCCGGCGCCGTGTCGGCCGCGGCGGTTGAGACCTCGAGCACGAAGGAGACGCAAACATGTCGGAAGCGAAGGCACATCCCGTCGCGTTGCTGCGCCTCCCGCGGGCCGGGGCCTGATCGCCGGACCGATCGCTGAAGATCGACACGGCACTTGACGGCCGCTTCCCCGGGAGCGGCCGATTGCGTCTTCCTCCCGGGCCCTGAGACGGGGCGCAGAGCGATTCCTCCCCTTATGGATCGGCCGGCCTCCGCGCACCGCGCGCCGACCGCCGGGGCCGAGACGGGCATAGAGCGTGAGACACAGGCAAGGGCAGAACCACCAGACTGACGCATCGAAGGAGACCCACGATGACTGCATCGTACTCGAGCCGCCGGGCAGCGTCGAAGCGATCGACGGCCGCCGCAATCAAACACATCATCCAGGGACATATTCATGACAGAGAGAATTTTGATCGAAGACGAGTTCGACCCCGGCTTCGCCGGGACCTTCAGTGAGCACCAGTGGATCAAGCAGTCGCTGGGCGGGTTCTACGAGGACAAGTGGTTCACCGACATCCTGTACCGCGCGAAGGGCGGGAAGGAGGCGACGGTCTACTGCTGCCAGGCCGGCCCGGCCGTCGGGGCGGAGCTGCTGGCGGCGAAGGTGTACCGACCTCGGGCGTTCCGGGCGATGAAGAACGACTCGCTCTACCGCCAGGGCCGAGAGATGCTCGACGCCGAGGGCAAGCCCATCCGCGACAGCCGCGCGCAGCGCGCCATCCGCAAGAACACGCGGTTCGGCAGGCAACTGAAGACCGCCTCATGGAACCTGAACGAGTACAAGACCATGCAGGCCTTCGCCGCCGCCGGCGCGGACGTGCCGAGACCGCTGGCCCACGGGCGTAACGCGATCCTGATGGAGTTCGTCGGCGACCGCAACGGGCCCGCGCCGGTCCTTCAGCGCGTCCGGCTGGGGCCCAACGAGGCCGAGCGGCTGTTTCGGCGGATCGTCCGCAACGTCGAGCTGATGCTGAGCTGCGGGCGGATCCACGCGGACCTGTCGGCCTACAACGTGCTGTACTGGCAGGGCGAGGTGAAGGTCATCGACTTCCCGCAGGCCGTCCCGGCTGACGGGCACCCGCAGGCGTTCGCCCTGCTGACGCGAGACCTCGACCGCATCTGCCGATACTTCGCCAGACAGGGCGTCCGCGCCGATGCCAACGCCCTGGCCTGCGAGATGTGGCGACGGTACATGAACGCCGAGATCTGACTCACGCGCCGGAGCACCAAGACAGCGCGTCCGGGCCACCACCGGGCTTGCCCCGGTGGGGCGATGACTGATGCACCAAGGAAGCAGAGACGATGACACAATCTATCGAGATACGGCAAGAGCAGGACGGCGACGAGGAAGCCATCGACCGCGTCAACTGCCGCGCGTTTCGGAGCATGGACGAGCCGAACATCGTCCGGCTGATGCGGCGGCACTGGCGGGCGTACGATCGGCGGCTGTCGATCACGGCGTGGTGCGACGGGTGGATGGTCGGCCATGCGCTGTTCAGCCCGGCGCGCACGCGGCTGTCGGGCCGGACGGTTGACGCATTGGCCGTCGGGCCCGTCGCTGTCGTGCCGGAGCATCAGAAGCAGGGCATCGGCGGCCGGCTCCTGGCGGCCGGGCACGAGCGCGGGCGAGAGCTGGGATACGAGTTGGCCTTCCTCAACGGCCATCCGAGCTACTATCCGCGATACGGCTACAAGGCGTGCTTCGGCTTCGCGAAGATCACGATCCGCCCCGACGCGCTGCCCGCCCCGCCGCAGCCGCTCGCCGCGACCCCCGTCGGCGAAGACGACGTCCGCTGGCTCGCCGAACGCTTCGAGGCCGAGTGGGGCGAGGTCGACTTCGGCTGGCTGTGGGGCGAGCGGCTGACCGACTGGTCCCTCCCGCCGGCCAACGCGATTCTGTGGCGCACGCCCGACGGCCGACGGGCCGCTTACGCGCTCGCCATGCCCCGCGAGAAGCAGCAGAAGCTCCGCGTACTGCTGGCCGACGACCCGCAGCTCGCCCGAGACGCGATCGCGACGATCCGTCCGACGGTCATCGAACAGCACCCGTCCGGCTGGCTGGCGAGCAACGCCCTCGACGAGGCCTGGGCGACCGCGGAGGCCAACGCCTCACCCGCCGCCCTGGCCCATGAGCTGCGCGACGGCGTGCTGGACGAGACGATCGCCGTTGTTGAAGCCGGCCGACGCCCGCCCGGCGCGTGCTGCTGGCCGATGCCGTTCCTGCTCTGCTGATCCGTGCCAACGGAAACGGGGACTGGCTCCGCAGCGCGGCGCAGGTGCCTGCCCCCCGTTTCGTGCCTTCCGACGCCAACACGACCACGTCTCGTATCGGCGCGCGCCTCGTTCGCCGGGTGCCACGGCCGCGGAGTGTGCGGCCGTGTCTTCTGCGTCGGGTGAAGGAATCGCCCTGCCCGTGCCGAAAGGTACATTGGCGCTTGCGTGCGAGGAAAAGGGGACAGGCACCTGCGCTTCGCTCCGCTGCGCTGCGGAGCCGGTCGCCTTTCCCTGTGGGCTCCCTATGCAAGGCGCGACAGAAAGGCACGGTCGGCGATGAAGAACTTTGACGAGATGATGGAGCTGGTGGCGGCCCAGCCGCTGCGGAAGGTGGCGGTGGCGGTCGGGCAAGATGCGGCGGTGGTATCGGCCGTGGCGCAGGCGCGCCCGCGGGAGGTCGCCACGAGCGTTCTCGTCGGCGACGAGGTCGAGATCCGCGGCATCGCGGAGCGCGACGGGGTGGACCTCGAGGCGGCCGAAGTCGAGGTCGTCCACGAGCCGGCCCCCCTGAAGGCCGTCGCCGCCGCGGTGCAGCTCGTCTCCGACGGCGAGGCCGACATCCTCATGAAGGGCTACATCCACACCGACGACTTCCTCCGCGGCGTGCTGAGCAAGACACACGGGCTGCGGACCGGGTCGATCATGAGCCACGTCTTCATCGCGGAGGTCCGCGAGATGGAGAAGCTCCTGTTCATCACCGACGCGGCGATGAACATCGCGCCGGACCTCGAGCAGAAGTCGGCCATCCTGCTCAACGCGGTGTTCCTGGCCCGTCACTTCGGCGTGACGGACCCGAAGGTGGCGGTGCTGGCCGCCGTGGAGCTGGTGAACCCGGCGATGCAGGCGACGACGGACGCGGCCGTGCTGGCCAAGATGGCCGACCGACGCCAGTACGTGCCCCCCTGCACCGTCGACGGGCCGTTCGCGCTGGACAACGCCCTGTCGCTGGTGGCGGCAAAGCACAAGAAGATCACCGGGGCGGTCGCGGGCCTCGCGGACATCCTCCTCGTGCCGAACATCGAGGCGGGCAACATCCTGGCCAAGAGCCTCGTCTACCTCGCCGGCCGCCGCCTGATCGGGCTGCTGATCGGCGCGAAGGCCCCCGTCGTCCTCACCAGCCGCGCCGACACCGCCGAGGCCAAGCTCCACTCCATCGCCGGCGCCGTCCTCATGGTCAACATGGAACGCAAGCTCAAGCTCAAGGTCGGCAAGGTGCACTATTAGCGGCGCGGGGCATCGGGGGGCAGGAACAGACACGTGGCGTAGGGCAGTTCGCCACAGTCGAACTCCGTCATTCCGCGGGCGAGAGGCGCGCCGTCGACGATCATGTTGGGACGAATTTCGTCCGGGAGATCGACAAAACACGGAAAGCTCTGGCTGAAGACGGTGAGTCTCCTGCCATCCTCGACAGTCAACTCGAAGCAGTAGTACCCCATGCCCGTCTCCCCCGCGTCGAGCAGCTTCCTGGATACAGCCACCGGGAGGCGATCCGGGCTCTCGGAGATTCGCACGATCTGCTCGACGTCCAGGTATTCGTGCTTCGGTCTGTCGTCGTCGTATGCGTCCTCGGCGAGCACGAACTTCTCGGGATGCGCCAAGTACTCCTCGATGATCTTGCGCTGCTCGCCGGTGGGGTCCACTTCAGGCCATCGGTCTCCGATTGCCTCAAGCAGCTCGCGGTACTCGGCAGCCGGGTCGCGTTCGCCCGGATCGGAGAGATCAGCGGCAACGTCGGGATCGGTCACCTCGATGAAGAGGACTCGATCGAACAGGCGGCCGTCCTTCAGCACCACCCGGCACGGCCACAGATCCGGCGCCTCGGCCGTTTCTTCAAGAGGCGCAATCGTCGCCAATTCCCCCCACAGCCACTCAGACATCCGGCCAACGATCATCTGTACCGACTCCCCGTGCAGAAGGACGCTTTGCTCCGCGCGGTCCCGTCCGTTGGGCATGGTACACCTGAGAGGCCGAAGGGACAACGGGTATGCAGCACAGCGCGTGCTTGGCCGGCTCAGCCCGAAGGGCGATACATACCAGCCCACGGCGTCAGCCGTGGGAACCCCGTGCCCACATTCGAATCAGCCCTTTCAAGGGCGACACATCGCTTGCGCCGAGTTGTGCCGCCCCCGGAGGGGCTCTCTGCATGGGGACCCCAACCCCACCGCTGCCGCGGTGGGCTGAGATGTGCCGCCCTCCGGGCTTGCCGAGGCGGCTACCGTTCCCCTGACCCATCGCCCGGCGGTTGTGCGTTCCGAGCCTGGCGGCTAAGATCGGGCCGGCTCATCCAGGCCGATCGGAGACGGTTCGCCAGCCGGAGAGGAACATGCGTACGGGAAGGCCATTCGTTCGGACGTGTGTGATCACCCTGCTTGCGGTCTGTCTTGCATCCACAGCGCGCGGGGCCGTGCCGGCGAACGTCGAGCGGTCGGACCCGCTGCATCGGTGCATCGTCGTCGGCTATCGCCTGACCTCGCCGATCGGCCGGGCCGCGAAGGACGTGGACTGCTACTTCTTCCTCCCGCAGAACGAGCCGCGCCAGCAGATCCACGAGCTGCGGTTCGACCCGAAGCCGGCCGAGATCACCACCGACGAGCACGGCCGCCGGATCGCCCGCTTCCATATTCCGCGGATCGCCGTCGGCGAGCATCGCGTCGTGCGCTGGATGGCGCGGGTGACGACGTTTCGGACGAAGGTCTACGTGGACCGGCCCGCCGCCAAGCAGCCGCCGGAGCTGACAGGATCCCGGCGGAAGACGTACCTGCTGGACCGCCCCCCCTACCGCCTCTCCTCGCCGACGGTGCGGAGGGCGGCAGCCGCCGTCGGGCCGGCGGACCTGCCTGTCCGCGAGGCCGTCCTGGGCATTCGCGATCACGTCTACAAGACCGTCCGGTACGAGCTGTCCGGCGGGTGGGACCACGCCGAGACGGTCCTCCGGCGGGGCAGCGGCTCGTGCAGCGAGATATCGTATGCGTTCATCGCGATGTGTCGGGCCCGGGGGATCCCGGCGCGGTACGTGGGGGGCACGACGTACCGGCCGGAACGGACGTGCAGCTTCGACGAGGTCCAGCACCGGTGGGCGGAGGCCTTCCTCGACGGCGTCGGATGGGTGCCGATCGACGTGCGGCGGCGCAGCTTCGTCGGGCCCAACTACTACTCGATGGCCTCGCAGCGTCTGGTGCTCGGGCGAGGCGACGGGGCCGACGATGCGCCGCTCCGCTGGTCGTACACCCTCGCCGTGCGCGGCAAGGTGGCCCCCCGGGCGGCGAAGGAGTTCTTCTGGTGCCCGCCCGCCGACGCCGCGACGTTCGGCAAGGTCGTCGCAGCCGCACGGAAGGCAGGAGCAGGCAGCGGCGCGGGACGAGGAGCCGCCGTCAGGGCCCTCACCGCGGCCGATCACCCGTTGGCGATCCCCTTCCTCGCCGATCTGCTGACGGCGGATGACGTGCCTGCCGCACAGGCAGCGGCGGGAGCCATTCGTCGCCTCGACGAGCCGGCCGCGAGGAGATACCGATACACGATGCGCAGATCCCCCGCCGCATTCGGCGCACTGTCGGACGCCCTGGCCGGCGCGGCGCGCGGCGCACCGGCCTCGCAGCCGGCCGGGCGGTGGGTGGAGCTGTTCGACGGCCGGCGATGCCGCGCGGGCCTCGCCGAGCGCGGGCCGTTCCGCGTCACGCGCGTCGGCGAGAGCACGTGCCTGTCCAACACGGCCGGCCGGGGAATGACGCTTTTCGACTACCGAACGCCGGACCGGTGCTTCATCGAGCTGATCGTCCGGCACGAGGGCGTCGGGCGGGCGGCGCTGGTGTTCGGCCACGTCGGGCGACACGGCTACCTTCAACTGCCGCTGCACGTTCCCGAGAAGCCCCACGTCGACCACAACACCATTCGCGGCATCCGCAAGTGCCCGAGGGGCCGGTACGGCCTGGCGTCGGGGCGGGACTACCGCGTCCTGCTGGCCGTCGATCGCCATCGCGTCCGATTCGACCTGGACGGCAAGACGGTCCTCACCGTCGCCGGCCCCGTCGGCCCGGGCCGGGTGGGCCTGACCGTCTGGGGCAAGGAGACGAAACTCCAAGTCAAGCGGCTGCGCGTCTACGCCGGCCCGCAGAGCCGCCCGGCCACCCAACCGGCGCGAGGCGACAAAGGAGAGAAGCGATGACCGGACTCCGCTTCGGCGGCTCGGCGAGGAGGCCCGGCAGGGCGAGAGCTGTTCGGGCCAGGCCACACCTGCGCCGGGCGGGGCTGGTCGCCGCGGCGGTGTTGTTGGGCACGTCGGCATGCACGGCCCAGCCGGCGGGGGCAGCGCAGCCGAAGCGTCGGGCCTTCCCCGGCGCGGTGGGCTGGGCGGCGTTCACGCCCGGCGGGCGAGGCGGGGCGATCCTCCGCGTGACGACGCTGGCCGCTCGCGGGCCCGGCTCGCTGGCCGAGGCGATCGCGACGAAGGGCCCGCGGATCATCGTCTTCGAGGTCGGCGGGGTCATCGACCTCGGGTGCAAGTCCGTCGGCATCACCAGGCCGTTCGTCACCGTCGCCGGGCAGACCGCCCCGAGCCCCGGCATCACGATCGTGCGCGGGGGGGTCGGCATCGCCACCCACGACGTGATCGTGCGGCACGTCCGCGTCCGCCCCGGCGAGGCGGGCCGCGCCAAACGGAGCGGCTGGGAAGTCGACGCCATCGCCACGTCTGCCGGTGCCCGGGACGTGATCGTGGACCACTGCTCGTGCACGTGGGCAACCGACGAGAACCTCTCGGCCTCCGGGCCGCGGTTCGAGGGCGAGACCGTCGAGCAGTGGCGAAAGGCCACCAGCCACCGCATCACGATCAGCAACTGCCTGATCGCCGAAGGCCTCAGCCGCTCGACGCACGCGAAGGGCGCGCACTCCAAGGGCAGCCTGATCCACGACAACGCGACGCAGATCGCCATCGTCGGCAACCTGTACGCCCACAACGTTCGGCGCAACCCGCTATTCAAGGGCGGCGCCCGCGGCGTGGTCGTCAACAACTTCGTCTACAACCCCGGCTCGTCGGCGGCCGCCTACGGGCTGGTCCTCCGCGAGTGGGGCCTCCGCAAGCACCTCGCCGGGCAGATGGCGCTGGTCGGCAACGTCCTTCGCGGCGGGCCCGACACGCGAAAGGGAATGGCGCTGCTGGGCGTGCGAGGGACGTGCGAGGTCTTCCTCGAGGACAATCTCGCGACCACGCGCGACGGCAAGCCCATGCCGATGCTGGCCGGCAAGTGCACCCGCCTCGACGCCCCGCCGCTCTGGCCCGAAGGCCTCAAGCCCCTGCCCGCCGGCCGGGTCCGGAAGCACGTGCTCGCCAACGCCGGAGCGCGGCCGTGGGATCGCGACGAGATCGATCGGCGAATCCTCCGCGAAGCGGCCACCGGCGACGGCCGGATCATCGACAGCGAGAAAGACGTCGGCGGCTACCCCGCCCCCAAGCCGACCCGCGCCAAGTTCGTCCCCGCCCAATGGGACCTGGCCACGATGACGCGGCGGGAGGAGAAGACAAGCAGGGATGCGGGGGATTCAGGGGATGGAAGGTAGGGTGTGCAGCTCCGCTGCACATGCGTCCCTTGGATAGCCCACCGAGTGGTGATTGAGCGACGAGATGAATGATAAGCGGAAGATTCTCGGTTGGGACGTGGGGGGGACGAAGTCGGCGGCGGTGGTGGCGACCGACGACGGGCGGATTCTGGCGCGGCGCGAGTGGGCCTCGAGGGCCGAGCGCGGGCCCGAGCCGATGATCGCGGAGTTTCTCGTCGAGGCGCGTCGGCTGATGGGCGAGCAGGGCGAGGCGGCGGGGCTGGGCGTGAGCATCGGCGGGCCGCTGAATCCGCTGACCGGCGTGATCCTCGGCCCGCCGCACCTGCCGGGCTGGCAGGACGTGGCGTTGGCCGACCGGCTCGGCGGAGAGCTGGGCCTGCCGGTGGTCGTCGAGCACGACGCGGTCACGTGCCTGCTGGCCGAGTGGCTGTGGGGGTCGGCGAGGGGGACGACCCATGCGATCTACCTGACGTGCGGGACAGGCTGCGGGGCGGGGGTGATGATCGGCGGGCGGGTGCTGCGCGGCCCGGACGGGCAGACGCCGGAGGTCGGCCACGTCCGTTTGGCGCCCGACGGGCCGGTCGTCTTCGGCAAGGCCGGCTGCGTCGAGTCGTTCTGCGGCGGCGAGGGGATCGCCAAGCTGGCCGGCTGGCTGTTCCCGGGGCGTTTCGACGGCCCGGTGACGCCGAAGCGGCTGGCGGAGCTTGCGGCCGACGGCGACGCCGAGGCGAAGGCCGTGCTGTCCGAGGCGGCCCGGCGGACCGGACAGCTCTGCGCCCTGCTGGCCGACATCTTCAGCCCGCAGGTGATTGCGCTGGGCTCGCTCGCGCGGTACCTCGGCGCGTGGTGGTGCGACCAGATCATCGAGGCGTTCGGCCAGGAGGCGCTGGCGGAGAACTCGGCGCACACGCGGGTGGTCCCGGCCGAGCTGGGCGAGAGGCTACAGGACCTGTCGGCGGTGGCGGGTTGGGTGTGGCGGCAGGGGCCGTAGGTTGTGGGTCGTGGGCTGCCGGTAAAGGGGGGAGCGGCATGGCACACGAAGGTGCCATGCCGCCGACTGCGTCATGTCCCGTCCAGTTTGGCTTCCGGGGGTGGGGTAGGATGGACGGGACCTTCCAAGGTCTATCCAGTGGGTGCTAGGGTGATTCCTCGCCTTTCATGTCGTCGAAGTCGCGCTTGTGACGGCTCTCCAGCATCTGGCGGAGGTACCGGTTCTCTCTACGGGTGGCCTCGAGGTCGAACAGCAGGTATTTGACCTGGAGCCGGAGGTGGTCGAGCGAGGTGGTCAGTGAGGCCTCCTTCGTGGACGTCTCCGGCTGGCAGATGCCCGGGCCGGAGCCGGTGGAAGGTTGGCCTCCCAGCGGCGAGGACAGGATCACGCCGATCAGGTCGCGTATACGTTTTCCGATCGCCGCCTCATCCATGGCAGCTTTCTCCGATAAGATGTACGAATCAGGCACAAATCCGACAGGAAGCAGCCCCGTCACGGGTAATAGGTAAGCAACGGCCGTGCCAAGCTGGAACGGCCGCGCCTCGGGCCGGCTCATGCATATAAAGTATTACCTAGAAATAGTTTAAATCTGCAAGCATCTCCCTGCTAGCCCGGGTGGGCTGTGCGGTCTGTGCGGGCATGTTTCGCTCACGCAACGCGAGGCGCAGAGCGACGTTAGTTATTTGTAGAAAAACAGTTGAATCGCTTGCGTCTTCAGATGGGCGTCGTGGTGTTTACGGAAAGACACGATGTTGCCCAGTATCAACACATGGGAGCCCTCCGGGCCTGCAACGGTGTAGATCCGTCACCGGCGGCACTGGAACGGGCAGAAAAAATGGTCGGTTAGCTGAATCTTTTCCACGGGTCTTTCGTTAGAAACCAGGGGAGGCGGTTGAAGATGGAAGCAGGATGAGGGTGCCGCGGTGAGTACGATGGTGCAGACGTCCCGGTTGGTTCTGGCCTCTTCCAGCCCACGCCGCAGGCAGTTGCTGGCGGAGGCGGGCTACGAGTTCAGCGTGGTCAGCCCGCCGATCGAGGAGCCGGCGCAGTGGCGGGAGACTGTCTCGCCGGCAGGCCTCGCCGAGGCCCTGGCGTACTTCAAGGCCCGCTGTGTCGCTGAGATCGAGCCCGCCGCGTCCATCCTGGGGGCCGACACGGTCGTCGCCGCCGGCGGGCGTCTGATGGGCAAGCCGGACGGGCGCCGCCAGGCCGAGCGGATGCTCGGCGAGCTGTCCGGAACGCGCCACGCCGTGATCACGGGCGTGGCCCTGCTCGGCCCGGACGGCTGGCGCCGGATCGACTCGGACGTCACGTATGTGACGATGCGCCCGATGCGCCCGGCGGAGATCGAGGACTACCTGGCGTCGGGGGAGTGGATCGGGAAGGCGGGGGCCTACGCGATCCAGGAGACGGCCGACCGATTCGTCGAGCGGATCGAAGGCAGCTTCACGAACATCGTGGGCCTGCCGATCGAGCTGGTCGGGCGGATGGTCGAACAGATCGGCGGCCCGCGGCCCGACGGCACGCCCGGAATCGCCTGCTGAGCAGGGCAGTCTGCCGTCCGATGACCGCGGATCAGCTTGTCCGGCCTGCCCTGGTGCAATACAATCTCCGTCATCTCTCTGGTCAGCGAGGTGGCTGCCCCCAGTCAGAGGATTGCGTAGATGTCCTGTAAGCAGGCCGGATGTGCCGGGTTGATGTTGCTGGCTGCGGTCGGAAGCGGGTGCGGGGATGATCCGGCGCCGCCGCCGCGGCACGAGGTGACGATCAACGGCCGGACGTGGCGGGTGGAGTTGGCCATCACGCCGGAGGAGCGGTACCGCGGCCTGGGCGGGCGCGCGAGCCTGGCGGAAGATGCGGGGATGCTGTTTGTCTTTCCATGGACGGAGACTCAGGAGTTCTGCATGCGGGACTGCCTGATCCCGCTGGACATCGCCTTCATCGGTGCCGACCTCCGGGTGGTGAAGACCCACACGATGGCGGTCGAGCCGAACGCGTACAGCTACACCGGCTACCGCAGCGTCGAGTCGGCCCAATACGCCCTGGAGGTCCCCGCCGGGGCGCTGGCCAGGGCAGCCGTCAAGGTCGGCGATCGCGTGGAGTTTTCCGAGAACATCCCCCTGTCTGCTAAAGAGTAGCATTCCCCGTGACGATGACGAGGAGGGGCCTGGTCCGGCCCCCATGCGATTGACCCCCATCGTCGCGGACGGAGCAGTGTCGACACGATCGAAGCTACTGTGGCTGGGTGATGAGTCGGTCCCGCCAAACGTGCAGCAGGCGGTGGCCGGACGGTGGGACCTCGTCCGCTGCGGCGACGACCGTCACCTTCTCGGCCGGCTCGACGAGGCGGGGCTGGCGGTGGTCTACCCCAACGGCCAAGCCGACGAGCCTCGCTTGCTCGAGCGGCTTCTGGACACCGTCGACCGCACGGCGGCGGTGGCCGTGGTGCTGCTGCCGCCGAAGGCCAAGGTCGCCTGGGGCGTGCTGAAGGGGCGGGAGGGCAAGTTCCTTTGCGTCGACCAGGACGCCTCGCCGGGCGAGCTGCTGGCCAGGCTCGACGCCGCCGAGGCCCTCCAGCCGTTCATCCGCAACCTCGAGCAGGAGTTGGAGGCCGCACGCCACCTCGGCTGCCCCTCGGCCGGGCAGATCGACGAGCTCGACGAGGAGATGCGCCTGGCCGCCCGGCTCCAGCGGGACTTCCTGCCCCGCCGGCTGCCGGAGGTCGGGTCGGTCCGCTTCGGCGTGCTGTACCGCCCTCTGGGCTGGGTCAGCGGCGACATCTACGACGTGGCCCGGCTGGACGAGACGCACGTGGGCTTCTACGTCGCCGACGCCGTCGGGCACGGCATGCCGGCGGCGCTGCTGACGATGTTCATCAAGAACGCTCTCCAGACCAAGCGGATCGCCGGCCACAGCTACGAGATCCTCCCGCCGCACGAGTCTCTGCGCCAGCTCAACGCGGCGATCTGCGAGCAGAACCTCTCGAGCTGCCAGTTCTGCACGGCGGCCTACTGCGTGCTGGACGTGCCGAACCTCACCCTCACCTACGCCCGCGCAGGCCACCCCGAGCCGGTGCTGATCCACGCCGACGGCTCGCCGGCGGCCCTGGCCTCGCCCGGCTGCCTGCTGGGCGTCTTCGCCGAGGCCGACTACCGCTCCACCACCGTCCCCCTCTCGCCGGGCGATCGGCTCGTGCTGTACACCGACGGCGTCGAGGACGCCCTGTCGAGCGGAGGCGACAAGGAGCAGTTCAAGCGTCTGATCGCGTCGGTTGGCGGCGAGGAGCTGGACGAGATGCTGCTCCAGTTGGCCGCGTGGATCGACGAGCGCGGCGCGAAGGGCCGGCCCGAGGACGACGTCACCATCGTGGCGATGGACGTCGCCGCGTAGAGCCCGCCCCTCCGGCCCGGTCACCGCTGCCGGTTGACGGCCCGCGCCCGCAGGGCGCCCTGCCAGGCGGGGATGCCGACATACCAGAAGGAGCTGGTCGTGTAGACCCATCCGTAGCCGTCGTTGGGCGTGTAGGCGGGCAGGACGGTGTCCATCGTGGCCGTCGGCAGGTCGTCGCGCGGGGCGGTCCGGGGGATGTAGGAGTGGAACCTCTTCATGCGCTGCACGAGCCACTCCAGCGCCCGCTTGTCGCCGGTTCGTCGGTAGTAGTAGGCCAGCAGGGAACAGGCCCCGATGTTGTTGGACCACGCGTCGCGGCGCTTCTTGTCGGGTCCGAGGCCCTCGAGGGCGAGCGTCCAGTCGCGGAGCATTCGGTCGAGCTTCCGGTCGCCGAGGACGTCGGCGGCCTCGATCAGCGCGATATGCCCGCCGAACGACCAGATCCACAGGTCGCCGCGCGGCTCGGCGGGCGGCGCGCCGGCGGTGTTGGAGGCCCAGTCCCAGTTGGCGCGGGCTGCGGGGATGCCGCCGTGCTTGCGCGCGAAGTCTACCTGCAGCGCCGCGTAGGCCCGGATGCGGTCGAGGTACTTCGGCTCGAGCGTCATCTCGTACCCGGCGAGCATGGCCCACAGGACGGCCTCGTCGCCGTCGGCGGACATGTACTGGCTGCGGCGCGTCTTCATCGCGGCGGCACAGATCCGCTCGAGGTACTCGCGCATCACGGGGTCGCCGTTCTGGTAGTAGCAGAGGCGGAAGCCCGGCGGCGAGCCGACGCGCCGCCCGAAGTAGCCGTCCGCCCAATGCTGCGCGTTGTGGCGCCGCCCGCAGAAGTCGATGCCCCGCGTCGTCGAGTGGCTGTACCGCTGGTCGGCGAGCTCCGCGTTGGCTCCCATAAACGGCTGCGGGCTGGCGTGGCGGAGGTCGACCTCGAAGACGTGGTAGCTCATCGCCCGGGCCTGCCGCCAGATGCGGCGGTTGCCCGTCATCAGGTAGGCGAGGTGGTAGTTGTAATCGCGGACGGGCTCGTTGTTGTACCAGCCGTACCGGCCGTCGTCCTTGGCCCACCGGCTGCGGGCGGCGTTGTAGACCTGGATCTCGTCGCCGAAGTCCCAGAAGCCCGTCCACCGCCAGAACCGCCCGTTGTGCTGGTGCATGCGGGGCATGTGCAGCAGCACGTCGTCGAGGTGCTTGTCGTTGCTCGCCGCGCCGTGCTCGGCGACGTGCCCGACGGCGAGCGTGTCGGCCACGTGACGCGGGCGGACGCGCGCCAGCGGCGGGTCCAGCATCGCTCTGACGACGGTCGGCCCGGCGGCCGGCTTCTCGTCGGCGCGGTGGAAGTACCAGGCCGCCTCGTGCGTCCGCATCGCCCCGAAGGCCGTCCCCCACCCCGTCGAGGCCGACTCGCCGCTGCCGTACTTGAACGCGTATCGGCGGAGGTCCATCGGCGCGGCGCGGGGCGAGTAGAAGTGTGTCCAGAGCCCGCCGGCACCGAGGTGGATCTCCTGCGGGAACATCTCGCGCATGTGGCGCAGGCCGACCGTCACGCCCCATCGCGGCCCCGTCACGTCGAGCCACCCGTCCGCCTCGCGCCCGCGGGCGACGATCTTCACCCCGCCGCCACTTGCCTCCCAGGCCAGCGCCGCGTCGGCGGCTTCCTGAAGCAGGCCGCCTGCGGCGGCGGACTTCAGCGAGACGGCCACACCGTCCACCGAAGTGCGGATCTTCCGGCCCGCCTCGACGGGCAGAGGCAGCCGAACGCCAAGCTGACGCAGGAAGTCGTGGTTCACGTCGCCGGCGAACATGAACGTGTGCTGGACCCGCACCGCCGACGAGCCGGCGTGGAAGTGCAGCCGCAGCGCCACCGGCGTGCCGACGGGCGGGCGGTGCTTCTGCGGGATTGTCGACGCCACGAGCCTGTGCTCGAGATTGGCGCGGACGAGCACGACGGCGCGGAGCGGCGATTGCTCCTCGACGCGCAGCTCCGTGATCCGGACGACGCCTTCGTCCGGCTCGCCCGGATCTCGCCACGTCCGCGAGGCGTAACCCGTCGAGTCGGCCACGTGGCTGAACGTGCAGCCGAACACCCCCATTTCGGACCGGACCACCGTCTCGAGGCGCGCCGCCTCCCCCTCGCCGCCCGCGTCGAAGCCGAACGTCAACGCCAGCCCGCTGCCTGTCTGGGCCAGTTCGGCCCGCAGGGCGCCCGTGTCGATCACGACGCGGCCGGGCGACTCGGTCACCTTCAGCGGCCGCGGGACGGCGACGGGGCGGGCCTTCTGGCCGACGAGGAGCTTGTACTTCGCATCGGCGCGGGCCTTCAGGTGCCCCTGCCAGTCCAGCAGCAGCCACTTGACGCTCCGGTCGGGCCAGTACGCCACGGCCCTGGCCGCACAGGGCACGGGCCGGCCGGCGGCGTCCAGGAGGGATGCCCGCTTCGCATCCGTCAGCACGCCGCGCTTCAGCGGCACGCCGCGGGTGAGCGGGAAGGCATCCAGATCCGCCCCGTGCGGCCCGTCGACCCAGATGTCGATCTCGTCGTCGGCGGACGGGTCGTGGGAGGCGAACGCCGGGTCGGCCGGCAGGACGGCGGGGGCCTTCTTCGGCACCGGCCGAACGATCTGCATCCGGCCGAAGTTGCATCCCGTGCGGTTCAGCTTGCCCGGCGACTTGGGCAGGTCCGCCAGAGCGGGGCGCTTCTGCGGGTCACCGTAATCGGCCGCCTTCCGCGTGCCGGGCCCGGACGGCTCGATGTAGACGTACGCCGGCCCGGCCGACAGGACATTCGGCGCGTCGCCCAGCCGAAGCGGGCGGCAATAGGGGGACTGGAAGCAGATCCGCAGGAGCTTGGCCTGACTGTCGACGTAGATCTCCTTGGGCGCGACCTGCTCGATACCCGGCAGGGCGGCGGCGAGGGCGACTCGCCCGTCGGCGACGGCCATCCAGCCCGGATGGACGTTGTGGTGCTGGAGGACGAACATGGGGTTCTGGCCCGACCAGGCCTCCCAGACCTCGAAGGCGGCCGGCGTGATCTGCCGGATGCCCGCCAGCGTCCACAGCATCTGGCCCCAGACGCCGGTGTCGTCCTGCCTTCCGACCAGCCGGCGGACTTCCGGGATCGGCGTCCCCGCGCGCGGCAGGATCGCGACGGCCACCGTCTTCGGGTCGATCCTCGGCTTCGCGTGCGAGGTCGGGTGGAACGTCAGCGCCAGCGGCACGGCCAGCCCGAACGAGGCGAGATAGGCCTTCCTTGCCGCAGCCGGCGGCTGGAGCTCGGCCGAGACGGCCATCGCCGGCGGACCCGGGCGATCGTCGGCCGCCTCGCCGCCGTCCGGCGAGGTGACCGCCGTGACGACGAAAGGCGCCTCGCCGAGGCCTGCAAAAGCGACCTTTCCCGAGATCCTGACGCGTGCCTCACCGTCGGCCTGGTCGGCCTTGACGGCCTCGACCTCCACGGCCCCGTCGACCTGCCGGCCTCGGATCGGCTCGAGCGGCCGGACGGGACCGGCCGGGACGATCACCGACGCGAACAGGCCGCTCGCCTTCGACGCCCTGGAGACGGTCTGCCCGGCGAGGGCGGCCGACGTGACCAGGCCTCCGCCGCCTTTGTCGAAGACGAGCGTGACATCGCCGCGCGTGACGGTGACCCTCCCTCCGGCCCGATCGATCTTGATCGGTGCGGCGGCGGCACAGGCGCGGGCGGCAAGCAGGGCGACGAACATCGGCAGGACGAGTCGGCCGGATTGGCTGGCATGCCTCATCGCGGCGTCTCCTTTCATGCACGTGGCGGCCGGGGCGGCCGCGACAGACGAATCATCCGCCATCGCGGCCGGCAGGTCAACTTGCCGTGGCCGCCAGGGCGGGTATGCTGGGTGTTGGGCAACGCCCAAACGGTGGCGACGTGTGCGGCGCCACGTGAGGAGAATGCCAATGGCCGTCCGACTGATCGCGTTTGTGGCCGTCTCGTCGCTGCTGTCGCCGCGCCCTGCGACGGCTGGGGAGGATTACGCAAAGCTCCCGGCCAACACGTGGACGTTGGTCCACGCCGAGGACAACTCCGGCGGGAAGACGTATGCGAAGCTGGTCTGGGCCGAGAGCGTCGGGCGGCTGTACTTGTGGGGCACCGGCGGGAAGAAGCCGGCCCGCAATGTGTACCTTCGCTACGAGCTGGAGAGCTTCGACCCGGCCGCGCGGCGGTGGCGGGCGGCTTTCCCGGCGGCGAGGCGCGGTCGATGGACTCAGCGGGAGTATCCGCCGTTTCGCATCTGGGGCCAGAGCGGGCCGGACGGGCTGAAGTACCACGAGGGCCCGCGCCTCCAGTGCGTCGGCGGCTTCAACTACACCAACCGCGTCCGCTGGTGGGACTTCGGCGGCGTCAAGAGGCCGAGCCCGGTGCTGACGTTCAACATGGCCTGTTGGGACTCGCGGCGGAAGCGGATCGTCTACTTCAGCGACGGGCAGACGTTCGCCCTCGACCCGGCGACCGACACGTGGACCGACCTGAAGCCGGGCAAGAGCCCGACGACGTGCGCGACGGTCGCCTGGGCGAGCATGTGCTACGACCCGGCGGCCGACAACGTGCTGCTGTTCGGCGGCGGGATGGCGACGAACCCGGCCGGCGGGGCGCCGACGTGGCTGTACGACTGCCGCGCCAACAGGTGGCGGCGCCCCGGGCTCGACGTCGAGCCGCCGCTGCGCTGCAACGCGCCGATCGTCTACGACCCGGCCGGCAAGGTGATGGTGATGTTCGGCGGGTACGACCAGTCGGCGGCGCTGAACGACACGTGGATCTGGCACGGGGATGAAGGGCGGTGGGAGCATCGCCGCCCGCCCCTTGCTCCCCCGCCGATGTACGCCCCGGCCGCCGCCGTCGTGCCGGGCGGGGAGGCGGTGCTCGTCTGCGGCAACGATGGGCGGACCGTGCGCCTGAATCACCAGGTCAGCAGCTCGGCCGTCAAACAGACGTGGGTCTACGACGTGGCGGCCAATCGATGGACGCCCGTCCACGACGGGCCGAAGCTGTCGGGCTGCCGCTGGCTGACGGCGGCGAGTTCGAAGGCCCACGGCGTGGTGTTCATGGCGGCTTTCGGGCCCGAGCGGCGGACGTATGCGTTTCGCTACGACGCGAAGGCGGCGCCCGCGAAGCTCGGCGGCGCGCCGCCCGACAGGGTGGCGTGGAAGTACCCCGAGCAGAAGCTCTCGCTGGAGCAAGCCCCCCCGCCGGATCGTGCCGCCGTCGCGAAGCGGCTGGCATCGCTGCCGGCCAACACGTTCGTCGACGCCGCCGCGCCGGGGCTTCTGATCAGCAAGACGTGGTCCTCGGCCGTGATGGACAGCGACCGCGGCGAGGTCCTTTACATCGGCGGCGGGCACTGCGGGTACTCGGGCAACGACTTCGCCCGCTACCGGATCGCCGACAACCGCTGGGGGCTGGATTTCCCGCCGCGGTTCCCGCCGTTTCTGGAGGGCACGAACGCGGGGCTGTTCGGCTGGAGCTACGGGCTGATGCCGTTCAGCCAGCACACGTACCTGTGGTACTGCTACGACCCGGCCTCGAAGACGGTGCTGTACCTCGCCCGCCAGTCGCTGCGGGACGGCGTGACGGTGCGGCTGACGGACGACCCGGGCGACACGTTCGTCTACAGCGAGAAGAAGCACGGCCAGGCGAGTTGGGTGTACGACCCGGCGGCCCGGAAGATGCGCCGCCCGAGCTTCGGCCGGCCCTTCGGGAACCCGTGGCACCTGTCGCTGGTGGGCACGCCGAACGGCGTCTACGCCGCGTCCGGCAGGAAGCTCTATCACGCCAAAGTCGACCGCGCCGCAGGCCGGGTTGACTGGACGCTGATCGATCCGACCTTCCCGAAACCGCGGGAGAAGATCAAGTACCACTACGAGTTCCAGCCGCTCCTTCACGACACGCGGCGGGACCGTCTGATCCAGTTGAAGGGCGACGCGTCGCGCGTTGACGTGTACGCTCGCCCGCGGTTGCCGGGCGGCAAGTGGCGGCAGCTCGAGACGGCCGGCGCGGCGTCGATCGGGCGCGAGGCGGTCTACGTCGCCTCTCAGGACACCGTGCTGTGGCTGGACGACGGCCGACTGTTCGCCTTCGACTGCGCCGCGGGCCGGCTGGGCGAGCTGGACGTCTCCCTGCCGGAAGGCCGATACGGACACGAATGCGCCTTCGTCCACGCGGCGGGCCTCGACGTGTGCGTGGGGCTGATCCCGTCGCGGTTCAGCGGCCCGATGCAGACGATGCTTTTCCGTTTCGACGCGAAGGCGGCGAGGTACAAGCCGCCCGCGCGCCGCGGCGGCCGATGAGCCCGGCCGGCCCGAACGCAAGCAACCCCTACGCGCGCGGGGGCGTGCTGTGGTAGGATTTGGGTTGGCCGATATCATGAAGAGGAATCAGATGACGTACCAGCGTAGATGGCATGCGGTTTTCTGCCTGGCGGCGGCGTTGATGCTGCTGGCGGGCTGCGGGGACGACAAGGCGAAGAGGCAGGCGAAGAGGCGCCGCCCGAGGGCGCGGCGGACGAAGCCCGTAAAGCCGACGGTCGCCACCGACGCCAACGCCGCGCGGGACGCCAACGCCGCGGCGGCGAGAGCGGCCGAGAAGGCCAGGCTCGCGAAGATCGACAAGGCGATCGGCGCGTACGTCACGGCGCGGGCCCAGTCGCGGGACGCGGCGCGCCAGCTCGACGCGCTGGGCCTGCCCGCCGTCGAGCGGATCGTCGATCTGTTCCCGTCGAAACCCGCCGCCTGGTGCGCCACCGTGCTGGCGTTCTTCCCGCGCGGCGACGAGCGGGACCCGGCGATCGTGGCGGCCGTGGTCGACCGGAGCGAGAAGGGCGACCCCAACGACCCGCCCGCCTCCGCGTGGCTGGCGAGGATCGCCGCCCTGGACGGCGCGGCCGGGCCGCTGCTGAAGCTGCTGGACGACCCGACCGAGCGGGCAACGGGGCTGCGGCTGCTGGTCGCGCAGATCCAGGCGCCCGAGGTGATCGCCGCGAAGGAGAGGATCGCGGCGTTGGCCGGCGACCCGGATGCGGTGGTCCGCGCGTATGCGGCTTCTCTGCTGACGCGGCTGGACCCGCTGGATGCGCGGGCCGTGCCCGGGCTGATCGCGGGGCTGAGCATTCCCGACCAGACGCTGAACGCCACGTCGATCGACGGGCTGGGCATGTTGGGCCCGGCGGCGGGCAAGGCGGCCGCGCCGTTGGCGAGGTACATCGCCCTCGGCTCGAGGATCTTCGAGGAAGACCGCGAGCTGTACTCGAAGTACGAGCGGCTGGCGAAGAAGGTCGCCCCGACGAGCCGGCCGACGAGCCGGCCGACGAGCCAGCCGACGAGCCGGCCGACGAACCAGCCGGCGAACCAGCCGGCGAAGACGACGGCGGCGTGGACGAGGGGGCATTCGGTTGCGGCGTTGGCGGCGATGGGCCCGGAGGCCCGCAAGGCCATCCCCACGCTGGTGGACGGCGCGATCCCGGGCGACCGGCACGCGGCGATCTCCTGTGAGGCGCTGGCCCGCCTCGAGCCGACCGCCGACGAGCTGCCGTTCGACAAGCTGCGCGATGCGATGGTGAAGACGAAGTCGCCCGACCTGGTTGCCGTGGTGGGCCACTGCGGGCCGAAGGCGGCCGACGCGATCGCCTCGCTGTGGGACGATCCTGCCGGCGTCGGCGTGGCGATGGAGTCGGCGATGCAGGCCTACTTCGAGCAGGCGGGCGCGGCGGCGGCAGGCGCGGTGGCGAAGCTTGTTCCGCGGCTGCTTACGGGGGACCAGGACTCGGCCTCCTCGGCCTCGAGGGCGTTGGCCTCGATCGGCGAGCCGTCCGCCGAACCGCTGGGGGAGGCCTTCAGGGAGCAGTTCGAGATCGCCCGCAGCAAGCGCAGAGCGCTGCGGAAGGTCCTGACGCTCCGCCCGACCGGCAACCAGCCGCCGCCGACCGCCGTCAACTACGAGTATGACACGGAAGGCGCCGACGCGCGCCGGAAGATGCTCGATGTCCTGAAGGTGATTTCGCGTCTGGGCCCGGCGGCCGCGGGGGCCGTGCCTGACGTGGCGAGCGCTGTCTTCGACACCGACACCGGGATCGTCGAGGAGACGCTGAAGGCCCTGGTCGAGGTCGGCGAGGCGCCGTCGGGGACGATGATCCGGCTGATGTCGGCGCTGAACGGTCGGGGCCGGCCTCTCGCCGCCGGGCGCAAGGCCCGGGGCAACGCGATCTTGCTGCTGGCGAAGGGCAGCTCGAAGCAGCCCGGGCTGCTGCGGACGATGCTGATGGACAAGGAGATCCGCGGCGGGGTCCTGTCGGCGCTGAAAGAGCACCTGCCGACCAATCCGGCCTGTGCGACCGCCCTCTCGTCGGTGATGCGGCGCGAGGAGGGCCTCCAGCGGGCGATCATCCCCCTGCTCGGGCAGATGGGCCCGCAGGCCGTCTCCGCCGTGCCCGCCCTGAAGCTCATTGCCCGCAGAGGCGGCCCGTACGCGGCGGCGGCGCAGGCGGCAATGGCCAGAATCGGCGGGCAGGGCTCCGGGCCGGACACCAACTGGATCATCCAGCGATACATCCAGGCCTTGGCGCGAGGCGACCGGCGCGGCGCGAAAGAGGAGGCGAGGCGCTTCCGCGGGCTGGCGATGGCGGACCTCGACAACGTCGTTCGCATCCTCACCGAGAGGATGGCGAAGGGCACGGTGCGTGCCGCCTCGGGGGCCAGCCTGGCCCTGCGAGACCTCGGGCCCGCCGCGAAGGGCGCCGCGCCCGCCCTGCTGGCGGTGGCCGAGCCCGGGCGAACTGCGGGCCCCCGGGAGCGGCTGGCCCTGCTGAGCCTCGCCGCCGTCGCGCCCGACCAGAAGGAGACACTCGCCGCCGTGACGGCCTGGCTGATGCTGGGGCGCAGCGGCGAACACCCGCCCCGCGCGACCGGCTCGGAGGCCTCCGACCTGGCCGAAAACGTCGCCCAGGCCGTCCGGGCGCTGCTGGCGATGGAGAAGCACGCCGCGCCGGCCTATCCCACGCTGGCCCGGCTCGCCCGCGAGAGCAAGACCGTCTTCGTCTACCAGAAAGGCCGCGTCCTCGCGGGCTACCTCGCGCTGACGCAGAAGCTCGGGCCGGCCGCCGTGCAGCAGGACCCCAACACCCTCGACCAACTGCTCGAGCGGCTGACCTACAAGAGCCGCTCCCGTACCGTCGTCAGCCGGACGGTTGTCGCGTCGGTCGTCGCGCTGGGGCCGGAGGCCGCCCCGGCGACGGCCAAGCTTCTGGAGGCCTACGAGACCAGCAACAAGGACAAGCGGATCCTCGACTCGCTGTGGGAGCTGGGGATCCACGACTATCAGACGGCCCTGTGCATGAGCGGCCTGGTGGCGGCCTCGCCGATGCGGTCGAAGGCCCTGTACGAGCTGCCGCCTTTCGTGGACCGGTGCGCCCCGTCGGCGAAGGCGACGGCCGGGCTGCTGAAGCTGGCCCGGCAGTGGGACCCCAACGAGCCGATGCACGCCTGGGTGATCGCCGCGCTGACCCGCACGGCCGTCCCGGTGGCCGAGCTGACCCAACTCGCGTTGAACGAGGAGGGCATCGAGGCCGGCCTCGCCGCGGCCGAACGCGCCATCGACCCGCTCGTCATGGCCCGAGGGCCCTACGCCCGCTACCGGATCTTCGCCCGCAAGGAAGACCTCGACAAGGTCGTCACCTGCATGCTCCGGCCGGACCGGCAGCAGTTCGTGGGCCTCTACACCCGCCTGAAGCAGGCCGCCCGCCTCCGGTCGGGCAAGGACAGCGCGACCGTCTTTCACGCGCGGCTGCGGCAGGAGGCGGCAGAGCTGCTGGTCTCCACGGGCACGCCGCCTCCCGCAGCCGTCGACGCGCTGAGCCGACGCCTCCGTCCGGCCTCGAAGACCGCTCCGTGGGCGCTGGTCAGGGCGCTGGGGGGAGGCGGGGACCAGTGGGCAGCGGCGCTGATGCGAGCCCGCCCGGTCGGCGAGCGGGGCGCGAACCTCGACTGCGCCCTGCTGACCGGGGCGACCGGGCGGAACAAGCAACTGGCCGAGGCCTACCTGAGGTGGCGCATGCGGGCCCAACCAACCGTGCCCGTTGTCGGCGCCCTTCGGTCCTACGGGCGGCCGGCCTCCGAACTCGTGCCCGTGCTGGTGGCGCTGATGGACGGCGGCGAGAAGGAGACGGTGCTCTCGGCCTTGGCGATGTTGGGCGAGATGGGCCCGGACGCCGCCGGCGCCGCCGAGGCGATCGGCAAGCAGGTCCAGTCCGGCCACATCGCCGTGCGGATCGCCGCCGAAGGCGCCCTTCAGCGGATCGGCACCGCAGAGGCCCCCACGACAAAACCGGCCACCACCGCTCCGGCGGCAGGCTCGAAGAAACCCTCCGCCGAGGCGGCCCGCGGACGGATCAGCATGGCGAAGATGATGATCGGCAGCGGGGCGCAGAAGCGGGCGGGCGAGATCCTCAAGGCGGTCCTCGCCCAGTTCCCGGGCACCCTCGAGGCCGAGCAGGCCGCCGCGCTGCTCAAGGAGATGGGCGTCAACGTGCCCGAGGCCCCCGCCCCGACGACGCAGCCGGCCTCGGCCCCGGCCCCGTAGCGATTCACAGACGACGATGAGACCGTGTTGAATGCCACGGCCGTGGAGTGTGCGGCCGTACCCGCGGCGAGCGCGGCCGCGGCTCTGGCGGGCCGCGCCAGCCGGACAGAAGGAGATTGCCATGCCATCGCCAATGGACCGCCGATCGTTCATGAAGGACTCGCTGCTGCTGCCCGCCGGCGCGGCGTTGGCCGGGCAGTTGGCCGCGGGCAAGACAGAGGCCGGCGCGGCCGACAAGCCCGCCGCACCCGCCGAGACGATGCCGTGCGGCAAGATCGATCAGCTCCAGGTCAGCCGCCTGCTGCTGGGCGGGAACCTGCTGACCCACTACACCCACAGCCGCGACCTCAAGTACGTCTACAGGCTCACCGCCCAGTACAATACCGAGGAGAAGATCCTCGAGACGCTTGCGGTGGCCGAGCGGCACGGGGTCAACACGCTCGTGATTCACACCGTCCCGGCGGCGATGAAGACGCTCGTGAAACACCGCGAGCAGTGCGGCGGGAAGATGCAGTGGATCATCTGCCCGACCGCCGAGATCGATGATTCGTTGAAGGCCTACACCCGCCACGTCCGTCAGATCGTCGACGAGATGGGCACCGACGCGGTCTATCTCTGGGGCGTCCGCTCCGATCAGCTCATCGCCAAGGGGCGCGTCGACCTGATCGCCAAGGCCGTCGAGGCCGCCCTCGTCGCCGGCGTGCCCTCCGGCGTCGGCGCCCACGACCTCCGCGTCATCCAGGCCTGCGAGAAGGCGAAGGTCCCCGCCGACTTCTACATCAAGACGTTCCACCACCACCGCTACCCGACCGGCCCGAAGCCGGACCAACTGAAGAGCGTCTACTCCGAGATCCCCGGCTACTGGTGCAAGGACCCGAAGGCCACCATCGACGTGATGAAGCCCGTCACCAAGCCGTGGATCGCGTTCAAGGTGATGGCCGCCGGGGCGATCCCGCCGAAGGACGCGTTCGCCTACGCCTTCAACAACGGCGCCGACCACGTCCTGGCCGGCATGTTCGACTTCGAGATCGCCGAAGACGCCGCCATCGCCCGCAAGGCCCTCGCCGCCGCCAAACGCGACCGGCCCTGGCGGAGCTAGTCCACAGATTACACAGATTCCACGGATTGTATGGCGAGGGGAACGAGGGTCACGGGAAGGAGCGTGTCAGCATGGCAAGCCGAAGAATCGCTCTGTGCGCCGCGTTCATTGCTGTCTCCATGTCTGCCGGCTGCAAGAAGCCAAAGCCGCCGCCGACGATCCGCCTGCTGCGCGTCACGCGGGACATGGAGCCGGGCGACGAGATCGGCGAGAACGACATCGAAGTCATCGCCTTCCCCGCGCAATTCGAGGGCACTGTGAGAAACGTCGTCGCTGAGGATCGCCTTGATCTCGTCATCGGCAGGGAGGTCAGGCAGCCTACAGCGAAAGGCCAGTGGCTGTTCTGGTACCACCTGACGAGGGAGCCGGATGGCCTCGAGTGGTTCCTGCCGCCTGGGTACGTGGCGTTTCCCATTCATGTCGATCCGGGCAAGGCACCGACGGACATACTTCGTCCCAACCAGGTCGTCGACATCCTCGGCGCTGTCTCCGTCGGCGGACAGCCGCCCAGGTTCTACCGGATCATCAGCAGCGTTCGGGTTCTCTCGATCGATGGTTGGGCAGTCGGCTCTCCGCCGCCCCGGCACGGCAGGGCCCGTCAACCTCGGCCTGAGCCCCGGACGCAACCGGCCGACGGCAAGGAGGCGATCGGCCCACCGTGTGTGATTTCAGTCCAACTTCCCGAGGTGGTCGCTCTGGAGCTGGCGAACGTCTTGACTCACCTGGTCGGAGACGCCCGGGTAGTCCTGCGGCCCATGGATGACGCGTTGCCTCCCCGCCAGAGGCGGATCAACCGCGAGCTCAGCACACTAGCGGTCAAAGTGAAAACGCCCGACGCGAAGACGCAGTGACCCCACCCGACGCCCGCGGCCGGCCTGCAGTGTGGATCGGTGCCCAACTGGGTGCCACGCAACGCCGGTAATCAAGTTGTGGCCTCCGGGGCCGCGAAGGCCTTTGCTCGTTGCCTTTCCTTCTTGGTAGCCATGCGGAGATTCGGTGTGCCGGC
>Ga0180437_10001392_pt1 | contig 41552 bp, 30 predicted proteins | sample SS_ome_4_FD_132410 | JGI IMG/M metagenome (GOLD analysis project Ga0180437, IMG submission 132410) | Hypersaline lake sediment archaeal communities from the Salton Sea, California, USA - SS_3_D_1 metaG | ecosystem: Environmental > Aquatic > Non-marine Saline and Alkaline > Hypersaline >...
CACCCGGTCGGTATGACCCGTATACCTGCAACTGCCTGCACCTCGCCAAGCTTCATGATTGTGCCGCGGCCAAATTGTTTCTCGATCTGCGACACCGCGATGTTGAGAGCTTTCTTCTTCCCGTCATCCGTTTTCTCCGCCATCGTCTTTACCTCCCCGCCACGTTGGTCCTTGTTTGATCGGTGCGATGCCCATATTGCGCGAAAAAGATCATGCTTCCCACCCGTCTTCGCCGATCAGCGGCACGAAAACGCATCCTGTGGACTCTTTACTGCTCAACAGTCCGCGCCTTTTCTCGACGAGATGGAGCCGCTGCAACGTCTGCGACCCAACCGGAATTACAAGTTTACCACCTTCGGCAAGCTGACTGCAAAGAGACGCGGGCGTTTCGGGCGCTCCCGCGGTCACAATGATCGCGTCAAACGGTGCCTCGAAGTCCAGACCGAGGCTCCCGTCCCCCACGTGCACCTCAACGTTAGCATAACCGAGGTCGGCGAGCCGTTGGCGGGCGCTGTCTGCCAGCGATCTGAAGCGCTCGATGCTGTGGACGAACTGTCCGAGTTCAGCCAGGATCGCCGTTTGATATCCCGAGCCTGTTCCGACTTCAAGCACCTTCTCCGAACCGGTCAGGCCGAGCATCTCGGTCATCAGCGCCACCATGTAAGGTTGAGATATGGTTTGCCCCTCCCCGATGTGCAGCGGGGTATCGGAGTACGCCCTTTTTCTTAGCCTTTCTGGAACGAAGAGGTGTCGGGGTACCGTGGACATAACGTCCAGCACCCTTCTGTCGCTGATTCCGCGCGGCTCGAGCTGTTGGTGAACCATTTCGGCTCGTCTTAGGGCAAGCTCGTTCTCATCCGGACCGTTGCCGGCGACGTCAAACCGAACCGAGTCTTCGTCAGACAATGAGTTCCACCTTCTTCCCGCACTGACGGCACTGCCCGTCTATGATTCCAGACGTTACCACGCTGTATCCACGCCTCTTTATGAGTGTCGCGCCGCACTGACACTTCGTTTCGTTGCCTTCTTCCAACATGATGTTACCGACGTAGACGTACGCAAGCTTCTCGGACGCAATCCGGTACGCTTCTCTTAGAATGGGGGTCGGCGTCGGGGGTTCAACCATCTTGTGGTGAGGGAAATAGCGCGAAAGGTGAACCGGCATGTTCGGGTTCACCGAGTGGATGAAATCCACGAGTTTCCTGATCAGCTCCGCGGAATCGTTTTGGTTCGTTACGATAAGGTTTGTGACCTCGACGTGGCAGGAGCGGCTCGCACGCTCTATTGTGCGCAGCACCGGCTCAACCGTACCCTTGCACAGCGTCTTGTAGAAGTTGTTATCCATGGATTTGAGGTCTATGTTCATGGCGTCGGTCACCGTCAACAGTTCTTCCAACGGTTCCGCGTTTATGTACCCGTTCGTTACGAGCACGTTCTTGAGACCGACGTCACGGATGCGCTTGCCGGTGTCCATGACGTACTCGAACCACATCATCGGCTCGTTGTAGGTGTACGCGATGCCGATCGACCCGTAGCGCCCGGCGTTCGCCGCGAGCTCTTTCGGGGACATGTATGACCCGGGTATTTCGCCCAGGACGAGCTCAACGTTCTGGCAGAAGTCGCAGCGCAGGGTGCATCCGACGGACCCGACCGAGAGTATGTCGGAGCCCGGATAGAAATGGTAGAGCGGTTTTTTCTCGATCGGGTCGATGTGGACTGCGACGACGCGTCCGTACGTTGCCGCTGTGAGGACTCCGTTGTTGTTTATCCTCACGCCGCAGAATCCGCTCTTGCCGTCAGCGATCACACATTCGTGAGGGCAGAGACGGCACTGGACCTTTCCGTTGTCGCGCTTCTCGTAATAGCGTGCCTCTATGTCTTGTGCGGGCCCAGTCATGGCTCAGACCATCCCTCCGAGTAGTGCCATGAGAATCGTCAACAGGATTATCGCTATTGCCGGGGAAACATCTATCGCTCCTCCCACAGGAGGCACGACACGTCTTATGAGCGATAGAAACGGGTCTGTTATTAGGCAAAGCAGTCTCACGAGCTTCTGTCGCATGTCAAGCTGCAGCCACTTGGACAGCGCTCTTAGCAGGATGAGTACCATGTATACCTTAATAAGCGTTTGTAGCACGTTTGCCATCATTTTATCAGGTTGATCGAGCGGAGCAGTTCAGCACTCGCGCGGCGGCCGTAACGGCACCGTTGTGAGCGTCTCGTAGACCGGCCCGTTCCGGGTCAAGCTGCTCCTGATCAGGGCCACACTATCTACTATCGTACTCCCGACCGGATCGTTCCATCCCGATTCCAGCAATCGGCGCAGCTTCCCGATGCCGGATTGCGATTTGACTCGTCCGAGCGTCAGGTGCGCGGCAAACCGTCTTTCGTCCCTCGGCCAACCTGCTTCCTCGACCGCTTTCTCGACCGCATCGCGCAGCGCCGGCAGCGGTCCGTCGCTCGGTTCGATCCCGAGCCACACGATGCGTGGTCTTGTCACGTTGGGGAACGCGCCGAGACCGCTCATCGTTATCGTGAACTGTTGGACCGTACTGAGTTGTCTGTGCAACATGGTCCCGATCGCGTCCACCGTCTCGCGCGGAACGTCGTTCCCGAGGAATCGCAGCGTCAAGTGCATATTCTCCGGCTTGACCCATCGTGCGTCGGCACCCGTTTTCTTCAGTTTCCGGCGTATGTCGCCTATAGCGTCGCGGATCTCGGGCGGGATCTCCACGGCGATGAACGCTCTTAACGCATCTTTCATACCGAAAACCCAGTTCCGGCGGGAGGCTGTACCTGTGTATGTTCCACCACCTTGGCACATTGTACAACAATCGGAGCGGATATATCCACAATAATCACGGTTCTACCTCAGTGCAGCCCGGGTTCAGTGGGTCGGTTCACGAACCGCCCCTACAAGATCGTAGGAGGGTTTACCGGTCAGACCAAACCCTCGGCACATACGTGCGGAATGCCGATGTCCGCGACGACAAGTTCGCCCAGAAACTCTTGCGCGGACGGGGTCTTGAAACCGCACTTCTGGTACTGGAACGTGACCGTCTTTTCCGCGCGCACGGCCACGCCGAGAGGGTGTCCGGTGTCGGCGTCGAGTCCCGACGGGACGTCCACCGACAGGACGCGCGAGCCGTCTAAGGCGCGTATAAGGGTGGCGTACATTCCTTTCACTTGGCCTTTGAGTCCTGTACCGAGCAGCGCGTCAACCACGAGTGCCGCGCTTGACAGGTCGGCAGCAAGCGCTTGGAGGTCACTTTGGTCGTGCAGTTCGTGCACGGTCATGCCCATACGCTGGAAGACTGCTAGGTTTACGCCGGCGTCACCGGAGACGTCCTCCGTTTTTCCCACAAGGAATACCTTCACGTGATACCCATTATTGATCAGGTGCCGCGCGACGACAAACCCGTCGCCCCCGTTATTGCCTTTGCCGGAGAGCACGATTACAGTCCCGTCGGACGCGTCGACCATTTTCGTCGCTTCCTCGAAGACGCGTCTGCCGGCGTTTTCCATTAGCGCGACGCCGGGTATACCGATCTCCTGTATGGCACGCCGGTCGATCTCCCTCATCTGTTCAGCGGTTACATACATCGTCGTTGTTCCTGAAGCAGGTCGACAGAGCGGTCGGCTGATAACTCTAATTAAAAAACCGCTCGCTCCGTATTGCTCTGTTCAAAACTTCGACTTCGTCCTCTCTGAGGTTGCTGGTTATGACATTTCGTACACGCTCGATGAGAGCTTTCTTGTTCTCCAGCTGGTATTCCCTCGTATCGATCGGTTTACCAATAACCATCTTGATCACGCCCCTGCGCAACACGAGCTTGTGCTTCGGCAAAACTTTGCAGCCGCCGCTTATCGAGATCGGCACGATCGGCACGCCGGCCTTCATCGCGAGCACGAATCCACCCTTCTTAAACGGCAGGACGCGGGCGTCTGGACTACGCGTGCCCTCGGGAAAGATGAATACCGACGCGCCGTTGCGGATTCGTTCGGCGGCCCGGTTGTAACTGGCAAGCGCCTGTTTGCTGTTATACCTGTCGATCCGGATGTGCCCGAGCGCTCGCAGCGTCCAGCCGAACACCGGTATCTTGTACAACTCCTTTTTGGCCATGAATCGGACCTGAACCGGCAGGAAACCGAGAATGGCGAATATATCGTAGTGGCTCTGATGGTTGGCCATGAAAATGCACGGTCGGTTCGGATCGAAATTGTCCTGTCCCTCTATGTCGACGCGCACGCCGCTAACCTGCACGAGAAGTCGGGCCCACGAGCGCGCTACGATGGAGTGGCACGCGTTTGCAGAACGGTCGAACAGCAACAATATGAATGCGCAGACTATACCCACGCCTGTAGCGAGGACCGCGAAGACTACCAGTAGAATGGACCGCAGATCCCTTCTCAACTCATCGGCTTGGGTCTTCACCACCGCTTCAGCTGCGGCGGTATCGCTTTCAGGCTTCGCCGTATCGATATGCATGAGCCGATCCCTATTGTTGATCTCGGCCCTTATCGAACCATTGGGATTCTTTCCGGACGCGACTTGTCTTGTCTTTGATCCCCGTGTACCGTCTACTCTATCACTCCCATTCGATGGTGCTCGGCGGTTTTGAGCTAATGTCGTAAACGACGCGGTTCACTCCACCGACTTCGTTGATGATCCTGTTTGAGATTTTCCCAAGCACATCGTACGGTATCGGATACCAGTCGGCTGTCATGGCGTCCTCGCTGGATACCGCTCTGAGTGCCACCACGTTTTCGTACGTTCTGCCGTCGCCCATCACTCCGACGCTCTGGACCGGCAACAGCACAACGAGCGCCTGCCACATCTTTCTGTAGAGGTCCGCCGCCCGGATCTCCGCCATGGCTATAGCGTCCGCTTCACGCAGAAGTCCGAGCCTCTCTCTGTTTGCCTCACCCAACACCCGAATTGCGAGACCGGGTCCTGGAAACGGATGCCGCCACAGGATTGATTCCGGAACGTCCAGTTCGAGCCCGACCTCGCGCACCTCGTCCTTGAACAGGTTGCGCAGCGGCTCGACGAGCTTGAACTCCATTGTGTCCGGCAGTCCGCCGACGTTGTGATGGGTCTTGATAGTCGCTGACGGCCCGCCGGTCGCCGACGTGCTCTCTATGACATCCGGGTAGAGTGTGCCCTGGGCGAGGAACTCGAACCGGCCCAATTTCGTCGATTCAGCCTCGAAAACCCTTATGAACTCCGTCCCGATTCGCTTTCTCTTCTCCTCCGGATCGGTAATGCCCGCGAGCGCTTCGAGGAACCTGTTTTCCGCGTTAACGTAATGGAGAGGGATGTGGAAGTACTCTGTGAACGTGTTTCTGACCTCGTCGGCTTCGCCCTTGCGCAGCAGACCGTTGTTGACGAAGATGCATCTCAGCCTGTCGCCGATGGCGCGGTGAACGAGCACAGCGGTAACCGTTGAATCAACGCCGCCGCTCACGCCGCAAACTACGTTCTTGTCGCCGACCTGCGCCCGTATTGACTCGGTACTCTCCTCCACAAACGAGCGCGCTGTCCAGGTCGGTGCAGCGGTGCAAATGTTGATCGCGAAGTTCCGCAGTATATCGGTTCCCCTGGCCGTGTGCACGACTTCGGGGTGGAACTGTACGCCGTACAGTCCGCGCGACGGGTCGGCTGCAGCGGCGATCGGACAGTTCTCCGTCGAGCCGACCACCTGAAAACCCTCCGGCAAGGATTCGACCCTGTCGCCGTGGCTCATCCACACGGTGAGTTCGCCATCGATGCCGGCGAAGAGGTCGCTGTCTCCGGAATGCCGAAGCAAAGCCCTACCATATTCTCTCCTGTCGGCGGGGGAGACGGCGCCTCCCAGCATGTGCGCCATGAGCTGCAGCCCGTAACATATCCCGAGTATAGGCACCCCCAGTTCGAACACGCTCTTGTCGAGTTGCGGAGAGCCCGGCTCGTGAACGCTGGCGGGTCCGCCTGAGAGTATGATCCCCTGCGGGTTAAAGCCTGCTATGTGATCTGTCGGAACGTTGTACGGCAAAATGAGGCTGTAGACACGGCATTCTCTGACACGACGCGCGATAAGTTGCGAGTATTGCGCCCCGAAATCCAGCACGATTATCGGGCGTCTATCTTCCATTCTGGTGTAATTCCTAACAGGAGCAGGTTGCAAAACGGCGCTAAAAAGGGTTCACGTCAGCTTCTCTGGTAGTTTGGCGCCTCTTCCGTGATCGCGATATCGTGCGGATGGCTTTCTCTGACACCGGCAGATGTGACCTTGATAAACGAGGTTTTCGTCCGGAGCTCGGCGATGGTTCTGACACCGCAATACCCCATACCGGCTTTCAGCCCGCCGACCAGCGTGTGGACGTAGTCGGACAGGGGACCTCTGAACGGCACCCGACCCTCGATCCCTTCCGGGACGAGCTTTGAGGTCGCGAACTCGCCTTCCTGAAAGTACCTGTCTTTGCTGCCTCGTTCCATGGCCTTGAGCGAGCCCATCCCGCGGTATACTTTGTAACTGCGACCCTCGTAGATTACCATCTCACCGGGACTCTCGGCGGTACCCGCAAAGAGGCTTCCTACCATGACGCACGCCGCGCCCGCCGCCAGCGCTTTCGTGATGTCACCGGACCACCGGATGCCGCCGTCGGCGATCACGCCGATACCTTTGCGGTCGGCTTCGGCGGCGCATTCCTGAACGGCCGTGATCTGCGGAACGCCGGCGCCCGATATGACACGCGTGGTGCAAATAGCGCTCGGACCCATCCCGACCTTGACGGCGTCGGCGCCCGCCGCGATAAGGTCGCGCGTGCCTTCGGCGGTTACCACGTTGCCAGCCACAATGTCAACATCGCCGAGCGTTTCCTTCAAGTCTCGGACGGTTTTCAGCACGCCTTCTGAATGACCGTGAGCCGTGTCGACGACGAGCACGTCCACCCCGCCCTCCACCAACGCCTTCGCCCTGTCCATCTTGTCGGCCGACGTACCTACCGCCGCCCCGACGCGCAGCCTGCCGAGATCGTCCTTGCACGCGCTGGGATATTGGATCTGTTTGTTTATGTCCTTGATCGTGATGAGACCGCGCAGCATCCCGTCGTCGTCCACCACGGGGAGCTTCTCGATACGGTTCTTATGGAGTATCCGTTTTGCCTCCTCCATAGTCGTGCCGGGCGAGGCGGTAACCAGATTATCCTTCGTCATCATCATCTCGATTTCCTGGTCGGGATCTTCAAGGAAACGCAGGTCGCGGTTTGTGAGTATACCGACGAGCTTGCCTTCTTCGGTGATGGGCACGCCGGAAATGTGGTATCGCCCCATAATCTCGAGCGCTTTCCTTATCTTCTCGTGAGGACCGAGGGTGATAGGGTCGCTTATGATCCCGCTCTCGGACCTCTTGACCCTGTCGACTTCCATAGCCTGCTCCTCGATGCTGAGATTCTTGTGAATGACGCCGAGCCCGCCTTCGCGAGCCAGAGCTATGGCCAGACTCGCCTCGGTCACCGTGTCCATGGCGGCGCTGATCACGGGAATAGCCAGCGAAATTCGGCGAGTCAGGTTCGTAGAAACGTCGACCTCGCGTGGGAGCACTTCGGACTTGTTCGGAACAAGGAGGACGTCGTCAAAGGTTAGACCTTCTTTAAGTTCTCCGGAGATCTTCATGTACACTCCCCCTCACACCACTTTTCCCGACTGCGGATCAAACGATACCGGTTTGACGCATTATATGCAATGCTTTGCGTAAAGTCAAGAGTCGTCCGGCGACGCGTGGAGACAGCCCCTCCTGTCGAGGTGTCGAATTCGAGCGATGGGGCGTAAACCATCTCATACGGCCGAAAAACCACGTTCGGTTGTCAGACTACAGTGCCAATCGCGGTCGAAACTCGAGTCTTGTGTCCCAAATCAGGCTTCACGCGACGAGTGCCAGCAGACGTGATTGTCTCATTACTCACCCTCGCGTTGGCAAAGAAACGCCGCTCGCACGCCAGCCTGTGGCGGGTAAACCTTGCGGAGCGAGCGAGCGTTCTCTTGACAAGAGAGGTGTTTTTCAGATAAGATCTATTATGGAAGAGGGTGGTGTGGGAAGCTGTAAGTCTGATCTGCCCTCCACAGCTGTTTTTTAGCGACAAAGAGGGGAATTAACGCTGTTCAAGAAGACGTATTCACACCTGTGTCCGTTTATCCTAGCACTCGTCGCGCTGGGATGTGCTGCGCTGCGCGACCGTTCCCAGCCGCCGACGCTGCTGGGTCAGCCGGCGGCTCCTCGCGATGATGTTGTCGAGGCCGACCTGCCGTCCGTCGAATACCCTGATCCGCTGACGGCAGCGGAAGCGCATTGTGAAGAGGGGCTGCTGGCGTACGAGCGTGGTGAGCTCGAAACGGCCCGGGAACATCTTGAGAAGTCTTTCACATTGTTCCTGGACGCCGAACCCAACCCAGACACACTGTACAAGTTGATAGACCTTTACAGGGAAGTCTCTGCGCCGGAGCTTCCCCCTTACTCGGAACCTCAAGATGAACCCCTGCCTGAGCTCGAACGGGAACCCGTCTTTCCTGAACCGGTCGATCTCGTTGAGGAGGAGCAGGCAAAGGAGGATAGGAGCAATTCACTCAAGATTGTAAGGAACGAGCACGTTGAGAGGGAGATCAGAGCATATAGCGGACACCTGAGGAAGGCCTTTGCAGAAGGTTTGGCAAGGGCCGGCCGGTATTTGCCGATCATCAGGGAGATGATTGAGCACGAGGGGCTGCCGCCGGAGATCGCTTACTTGCCATTGGTGGAAAGTAATTTCAAGGTGCTGGCACGCTCGCCGATGGGTGCGGCCGGGCTCTGGCAGTTCATGCCGAGCACCGCAAGGAACTGTGGTCTCACGGTTGGCTGGGGGGACGTTGTTGACGAACGATACGATATTGAGAAATCAACGTATGCGGCGGTGCGGCATCTGTCGAACCTCTACAACCTTTTCGACTCATGGGAGCTGGCACTGGCGGCGTATAATGCGGGCGAGACCAGAGTTTTCAACGGTATGATCAATGGTGGTTATGAGCGCGACTACTGGAAGATAATGGAGGGCAGGACGAAGTCCGGGCGGAGGCATCTGCCTCGCGAAACACTTGGCTACGTCCCGAAATTCATGGCTGCCGTTGTGATAGCTCAGAGCCCGGAGGAGTATGGGTTTGCTCCCATTGTAGAGAACGCTCTGCAGTATGAGAAGATGTTGATCACGGGCTGGGTGGACCTCGGGGAGATTGCGCGAGCGTGCGGCGTCACCCTTACGACGATGAGAGAGCTGAATCCGGAGCTCAAAGTGGCGTATACGCCGAACAAAGAAGGGGGATACGAGCTCAAGATACCCGCCGGTACGCGCGATAAGCTGGAGGTTGCCCTGGCGAAAATGCCGGTCACAAAAGGGGTCGAGTCGTTCCGGCACAGGGTGGGACGGGGCGAGACCCTGTCCGGTATCGCCGACCGGTACGGCACATCTGTGCGGGCGATTAAGATGGCCAACAATCTTCGCAGTGACCTCATCCGGGCGGGTAAGCATCTGATCATACCGGCCGGAGTCAGGGGAGGTGGCGCGTCCATTCCACCCACCGCCGAGAGAACCGCGGAGGAGCTGGTCTACACGGTGAAGCGAGGAGATACTCTGTGGGGAATCAGCCAGGCGTTTAAGGTAAGTCTCTCCGATCTGAGGCGCTGGAACGCCGGGCGTCTGAGAGGAGGAGACGGCCGGCGACTCAGCCCGGGGGACAAGATCATTGTCAGGGTTAAGTCAGCACCTCAAACCAAGCTGGCGTCCAGCCGAACCGGTGAGATCAAATATGTAGTGAAGAGACGGGACAACCTGTGGGACATCTCGAGGAAGTATGGGGTTACCGTGTCGGCTATCATGAAACGGAACAATCTCCGCTCCTCGAGGATTGACGTGGGCGACGAGTTGATCATACCCACGAAATAATAAGGGTAAATCGCACCGTAGTCGGGACGGGACTTACCGCGAAAGTCAGCCTTTCTTTGGTGCTTTGAGGCAAGACCCGTGTTGTTAGGTGTGCAGGCCTCCCGTTGGAGAGTGCCGGCATGATGTCGTCTCCCATTCTGGTCAAAGCGTACGCGAAGGTCAACTTCTACCTCGACGTGATACGCAAGCGTCCTGACGGTTATCACGATATAGAGACCATCTTCCAATCGGTATCGTTGCACGATACGCTGAAGTTCACACCGAACCCTACCGAGGTGGAGGTGACCACCGCTCATCCCGGTCTGCCTGCGCAGGAGCAGAACCTCGTGTACAGGGCGGCAACCCTTCTTCAACAGGAGACCGAGATGCCGTGCGGGGCGAGCATCGCGCTCGAGAAAAATATCCCGATAGGAGCGGGACTTGCTGGCGGAAGTGCCGACGCTGCAGCCACTCTGGCGGCGCTAAACCTCTTGTGGGAGACCGGATGCGACGAACAGACCTTGCTGTGCGTGGCGGCTCGAGCGGGCTCCGACGTACCGTTCTGTCTGGTAGGCGGTACGGCGGCCGGGTCCGGGCGAGGCGAGAGGTTACTGAAGCTGCCATGTGTCGGGGAGAGATGGCTGGTAATCGTCACGCCTCCATTCTCAATTTCAACGGCGGCCGCGTACGGCAGTGTGCGCGTGACTGTTTCTCGTCGGGGCGGGTTTTCGGCCGACGAGGATCGTGCTGCTGAGTTCACGGGAGCGTTCCGCCGCGCAATTGATCAGGTGTGCGCGGGAAACGTCGAGGCTGTCCTCCATAACGCTCTGGAACGGGTGGTTCTGAAACAGCACCCTGAACTCAACGAGCTGAAGAGGAGCATGGAGCGCGCCGGGTGCAGTTCAACTCTTATGAGCGGAAGTGGTCCGACCGTGTTCGGTCTGGTTCCGTCGCGCGATGAGGGTGTCGCGGTCGTTGAGAAACTCAGGAGAACTCGATCTGGCCATTTCGTGACGTTGGCGTGCACGGTCGATGCAGGGTGGGAGCGTCTCGATACAGCGCACGGTTGACGTTAATGGTTTTTCATGCGGCCGCGACCGCGCGATACACCGCGCCTCACCGGCCCTGCTTGGTATTCTGTCAAGCCCCGTCTAGACCTTTTGCGGAAGCAGCTTCCTGATCTCGCTGACTAATTCTGCCGGGGTGAACGGTTTGGCGACGTAACCCGAACCGCCCGCAACCTTTGCCTGGCGTACGGTGTCGGTCGTGTACGCGGAAGACAGCAGAATGATGGGGATATTCTTTGTTTTGTCTTCGAGTCGCAACCGCGCGCACACTTCGTAGCCGTTCATTATCGGCATCATGATGTCCAGTATGATGAGATCCGGCTCCTGTTCCAGGGCCGTGTCGAGCGCGCTCAGTCCGTCGAAAGCGGTAATCACTTCCATGCCTTCCATTGTGAGCGCTCTCTTGATGAAAGTCACGACGTCTTCCTCGTCGTCTACAACAAGAATCTTTGGTGTTCGCTGCTTACCGACTTCAACTGCATCCAGTGCTGTCATTGCTCCTCGCTCCCCAACACATAGTCCAAAGAATACATCCTTGTAGGGCGCCGCTCAGGCAGGGTCGATATTTTTGGGGGTATTCGTATCGGTTTGACCGCCGGTTTTGGAGACGCAAGTGCCAGCTCTATGCCCATTTGCCAGGTGCCGTTTCCGGTACCAACGAGTCTGGCAACCTTGCCGTTCAGGCACGTCAGAGCGTCGGCGAAATGCTCGTCCCTTTTCATTTCGACACAGATCTCCGTGCCCACAGGGAGAGCCACCCTGCACTCAATCAACAACCCGTACGGATTGAGATTCCTGATGAGACCCAGGAAGAGTCCGCCCTCGTCATCCGCCCGCCAGAACTCGGCAGGACGTTGAACCGAGGTTCTTCTTGCAGCGCGCCGCCCTTTTCTCAGCGTCTTACCGTCGGCAGAAAAGAACATTTCATCTGCCATCAGCCCCCTCCTTCGTACACCACCGGCGCCATATTACCACAAAACCGGGACTTTTGCAATAAAAAATCTCACAGCCATGATCTCAATGTAGTGGGGACTGTCAAGAAACAAGACCGACGAGGCGCGGTACGTACAGCTCGCGGCTCAGCGCGCCGATGCGTATGAATGGTCCGCTTACTGTAAACGGCCACTCTACCATTTGTTCGGTCAGACGAAAACAAAGAACTCCACGAGAGCGTAAACGGGCTGGAAGAAAGGAGAACTACGACGGCGATTCGATCTCCGGGACGCGATGGAGCGCCATACCGGTGAGGAACCAGAATGCGATCCCGGATTCGTAGAGGAAAGGTACATTGAACATGCCACATGCAACGTACGCGGCCAGCACGCCGACCATCGCGGCGGCGTATTGACGTGTCCCGTCGGGGGCGGCGGGCTGCGCGTTTCGCTCGAGTAGCGCGCGATATGCGGCGTACAGCATTGCGATGAAAGCAGCCGAGCCCAACGCACCCAGCTCGATCTGCTTGTGGAGAAACTCATTAAGGGGAGGGAACCAGGCTTCGCGCTCTTCCTGGGACAGACCTCGAGTTAACGTGGCGCTCCCGGTTCCCGTGCCGATCAAAGGCCGAGCCTTTATGACCGCGACCGAAGCCTGCCACCCGCCTCTGATCCTGCCGCTGGTGACGGTGCTCGCCCTTAGCGGGTCGGCCATTTCGGCAAGCCTTATCAACCTGGTGCTCCCCGAGGCCCACCCCATTTCTCTCAGACGGTCGCTGGTCTTGTAGACCAGCGCGTAAAGCGAGAAGAACACGACCCCTCCGACCAGCACGAACCTGAGCATCCTCCTTCGGTTTCTCGATGTTACGAAATGGAAGACCAGTACTCCAGCGACAAACATCCCTATAGCGATTCGCTCCATGGAGAGTGCGAAGTATGAGCCCAAGAGAATAAGGCATGCCAGACGCAGATACTTCCACTTTCCTTGAAAAACGTCTTTTCCGAGAGCGTAAATGACGATCCCGAACGCAGTTATGACATAGGAATAGGTGCTGTAACCTTGAAACACGGACGGTATTCTGATTTCCCTTGTTGCGTCCAACTCGAAGAACATGCTGCTTGTCTCAGGCAAGGTGCGCGAGTACCAAAAGGACTCGAACGCAGGCAGTCCGACCATCTCTTGGTACAGCCCGTACAACAACGCAATAGCGCTGAACAAGGCTATGAATCTCATAAGTCTGACGATATCGTCGTTCGACCGCACCGCCGAGTACCCGACGAATATCATCAGCACCGGAAGCCCGTTGTTCTTGAAGCCGTAAACCCCCGCCAGCAGCGTCTTGCCGGGATTGAACACTTGTAGGAGGCTGATAACAATGAACAATCCTATTAGACATACCAAAGCCCTGGGTATAGAGTAGGGTTTCCCCGTTAACGCCGGCAGCAGCGCAAGGCCCGCAGAGCAGATCAGCAACAGGCTCACTGTCGTGGTCAAAGGATCTTTGTAACCGAGCATGCTCTGTGAGGCGGCTCTCGGAAAGTCAATGTTGAAGAGCATTCTCGTCACAAGCGGCTGAAATAAGCTGAACACAAACGTGAAGAGAAAGGCGGAGCGCAGGTCGGCAAAGGCGATCACGGCGAATAGCAGGCACGCAATCACGCAACTTACCAGTGCCAGCCCACCGATTGTGTAGACTGCGACGCAGAGGCAGCCGGCGATCGCGCACCCGACTGCGAAAACACAATTGAAAACCCACCTGTGTGACCAGAAGGGTGATGTGCTCTGTAATCCGTCAGGGAGCCCGCTGGTTGTCATCTGCATCTCCCGGTTTCTTCTCTGCAACTCAGAATTCCGAGAACTTGCTCAAACGGTTGATAGCTGTGATGAACCCCTCACCGCCGTTCAGGTGGCCGCTCCAGATCTCGGGTACCCACGTGAACTCCTCGTCGGCGAAAAGCCTCATGAGCTCGTCCCAGTTGACCCCGCCTTCACCGACCTGGAGACCCTCCCGATCGATACCGTTGGCGTCGCCGATATGCACGTGACGGGTGTAAGGAAGACACATTTGCGCGTACTCGATCAGGGAACGGCCGTGTGCGTTGCAGTAGAGCTGGGCGTGGGAAACGTCGAACGTCATTTCGAAGTTGCCCGCCTTGCAGAATTCCACCATTTCCTCCGGCAGCATGAAGGCGTTCTGGTACCATTGCCCCCCCAGGTACCAGGGACGCGGCGGGAGGTTCTCCGGCAGCAGAATCACCCCTTTAGGGTCCAGGTTTCCGTAACATTCGAGTGCGCGCTCATACATTGGCGCGGTATTTCTGTCCGGTTCGTCCAGCGACATCCCGCCGGTGTGAATTACAAGCACTGGGGGGCCGGCAAAGTACGGCGCAATAGAGGCCACCTTGTCGACGGTTCTCTGGAGCAGCTTTACCGACCTTTCGCGAACCTCCGGGTCAGTCGAGCAGAAGTTGAGCAGACGCCGATTGGCAAACTCCGGTGCATGCACGAAAAGCTGCTGGCTGTACGGTTGCTCGGGCGGCACAAACTCACGGTCCAGATCGTCCTCGCTGAAGTGGAATTCAACGAGCGGCGGTTCGTGGTGAAGGTACTCCTCGAAATCGTGATGGCGGACCTTGAAACCCCAGGGATGGCGGAAATCTTTGCGGTGCACCCGCAGCTCGTGGTGTCCCTTGAGGTCGGCCTCGATGAAGTACTCGTCCTCCTGTATCGGACGGGTGACTCTGACGCCAATCAGTTCGTTCATTCGCTGAGGCGACACGCCCTTGCCGGGACCCTTGACGGCAATGTCCGCCTCAGTGACGGTTTCTGCGGGTTTCAGGTCACGAGCCGCCACCAGGCTCTTCCTGAGCAGTTCCCGATTAAGTGCTTCCATTGATGAGATATGTTTCTGATTCGTGCCCAACGCCGCTTCCAGGTTGCGCAGATCGCGAACCATCTTGACGAAGCCGTGAGGCTCGAGGCTGGCTGCGTGATCGGGGCCGGGCAATGTACGGTCGAGAGTGATATGTTTCTCGATGATGCAACACCCCATGACGCGCGCGGCTACGGGGATCATAATCCCGCGTTCGTGCCCGCTGTAGCCGATGGGGACGCCGAAATCCTTTAGAGTGTTCAGATATGCCAGGTTAATATCCTCGAACGGTGCCGGATAGGTACTGCAACAATGCAGAATAGCGAACTCTACCTCCTGATCCTTCAAGAAACTCACCGTCCGCTCGATCTCTTCCTGGGTAGACATCCCCGTGGAGATAATCATCGGTTTACGTTTCGATGCGATGCTCTCCAACAGAGGCATGTTTGTCAGATCGGCGGAGGCCACTTTGTACGCCTGAACGTCCAGTTTCTCGAGCAAATCCAGGCTTTCGTTGTCCCATGGAGTGCACATGAAAAGGATGCCGCGTTCGCTGCAGCGCTGTCTTATCTGCTGGAATTCGTCGGTGGACAGTTCCATTTCCTTAAGCATCGGCAGCATGTACTGGAACGACCATTCGGCAGCGTTCGGGTCGTCGAGGAGGCGTTTCGGGTAGAGGCTCTTAAGATCTCGTTTTTGGAATTTTACTGCATCGGCTTCAGCGTCAGCTGCCGCATCCACAAGTTTGAGAGCCATTTCCAGTTTGCCGTTGTGGTTTACACCGGCCTCCGCGATCACAAAGCAAGGGTCGTTAGCGCTGATTCGCCGACCAGCAATGTGTATAGAGGGTACTCTCATCTCGCGGACCTTTCGGTTGACTGGGAAACACCAACGTCGCTGCCTAGGTCAATGACTACGGTTCACCGTGTGCCGCTGACGATATGATATAACATAGCCTAAGAGGAAAACAACCCGCAGGAGCCGCCGCGACAGGTAGCGGTGCTGCATAGAAACGAGCCGCTCGTTCTTGCCGCCTTGTTCTGATAGCGCCACAAGCTATCTGTCCGGCCGGCAGAAGAAGCGGTGTAGCCGTGCCAATTATCGTTCGAGATGAAAGAAACCAGGACGTTTGCGAAAGCAGACCTGTTGTTCCGCGGTGAAGCCTCCCGCAGACACGGCCCCTTGATCTGGTTCGGCCATTTGCTATAAACTGGTTCACGGCCTCGGTTGGTGGGCCGAGAGGTACGGAATCCATACTGTCGAGCGGTGCTCTGCATTTATCGCACGAGGGTCCATTGCGTCCAAATCGGTCGGAAGCGCTTGCGGCGCGGATGTGGAGACCGAAGGGTACCCGACAACTCCGAGCGACATGCTATCGAGTACTCGAACGTAGGTGAAAGCCTTGCGAAACGGGAACAGGGTGTCCCGGCGCTTTATGGGCTGCAGCATTGAGGAGGCTGGCGTCAGCTACCGCAATGGGACATTCTATGAGAAGCTTCTCAAAGGAAGCAACTGGTCTTTTACCGCTAGGGTCGTCCTATTCGCCGAGTCTTCTTGGCCGCGGCGACATTGGCGATGCCAATGACGCTTTCTGGAGGAGGTAACTGAGTGGCCGGTCTTGCACACAAGCTGAAGTCCTTGCCGTTTTCCCTCATCACGAGGGTCTTTCGGAAGTGCGATGGGTTTATGACGAAGCTTGCATGTCCTCGGACTTTGGGCAGCGCATCTCGCACCGCCGAGCATACGCCCTGTCCCGCATGTGCCACACGGGTAATGGATCCGCATGAGACCACCATGATGAAAGCTGTCAAAGAGCCGGACCCCCAGAAGCATGCGACCAAGCTGATCGCCAAGTATGGGGACCTAAAAGCAATCGCTCGTGTGCTGGAAATTGGCGGGTCAATATCGGCCAACTTCAGCAATTGTATTCCATGGGCCACATACTACAATCTGGACATAGAGAATAGCCAGAGTATACCGACGATAGTCGGAGATATAACGAAGGCCCTCGACATCGAAAGTAACAGCTTCGATCTCATCTATTCAAACAACACCCTAGAACATATTAAAGAACCTTGGCTGGCGGCAGAACAGATTTGTCGAATCCTGAAGCCTGGCGGTTATTGCTACGTATCGACAGTATGGTCATGGAGGTATCATCCTGTTCCTGTGGATTACTATCGCTTTTCGCCCGACTGCCTTGAATTCCTGTTTAGAAGTGTGGAGAAGTTGGAAGCCAATTTCAACTCTGCCTCCCGCCGAAGAGACATAAGAGGGTTCTGGCCAAACAGGCACGACTCTGTACCGGTCGATTGGCTAGGAGGTTGGCGGGAGAATTGGGTCGTGTATTTCTTTGGCCGCAAACCGGCTAACCGGTGCGGGTGATCAGTGTGATACGGAGGATTTGTCAAGAACGCAAATACCAAGGTTGTACGCGTCCCTGCGCACTCTGAGGAGGTCGCAACAATCAGGATTGGGAGGCATCCCTCGTCGGCGAGCGGCACTTCGGTCTCAAGTCAGCGCGGGGACCGCTCATGCTCAGACTAGTAGCGCGGGAACCACTGGAAGCTCAGGGTAGCTCAGCTCGGTGCGTGATTATCCTTCTAAGGCGGACCGAAGGACAGCTTTAGCTCAGACGTCCTGGTTTTCGCTTGAGTTTCGAGCGCAACAGTCGCTTTATACTCTCTGGAAGGGCACGAGCCAACTGCTTCCGAGCAAATGCGGCTGCTCTCGGCCACATCATCTTTTTTCTATGTCGTTCCAGGACCGCAATTTGTTCGTCGTAGACGTTGTCAACCCGGCCCGAGACGGTACCCTCCTTGAACACTCCCCATAGCTCGGAATCCTCCGACGTGATCCTCAGGGGCATAAGGTGAGCTTTGGCGCATACGCGGACCAGCGTGACCTCCGAGAAATAGTAAGTATGAACCGCTCTGAACCAGTATTCATTGAGCAGTTCCTTGGGAGACATCATGTCCGGCACCCCAATGTAAAGCAGGCCTTCTGGTGACAGACTATCATGTACCTTCTCCAGGACGGACAGGGGATCGAGTAGATGCTCAATTACGTGCCTCATGATTACGAGATCGAATTGACCTTGGTATTGGCGATGCCAATCGGAATCCGCGTTCTTTGACACCAGGTTGACGCCTAATCTGTTCTCAAGATGGTCGGAGCAATGCTGCGAGGATTCTATTGCGAATAGCGAGGCGCCTCGTATCTTTGTGGATAGGAAATCAAGGGTCCACCCCATACCGGACCCGATGTCCAGGATGGACGCGAGACGTTTGGGGCAGTGTTCTTCAATTCTTTCCCATATTTTGCGCGCATGGCGGTAACGCTCTTCTGGAGATTCATTTGCGAATACTTGAGGGCGGTAGTACTTGTCGTACTCGTTTCGGTAGAATTGCTCGTACCGACTCCTGGTCCACCTGGGGTTCAGGTAGACAAGTCCGCAGTTCCGGCATATGGCTACCCGTGCAGGGAAGCCATACTGCCCCTTTTCGGCAATGGGCTGCGAGTTAACATTGCCGCAAACGGCGCAGGGCACTTGCTCGAACTCGTTATTAGGAGCCATCGTGTCTGCCACCTCATCGGCGTTGCGTCGTCGCCCCGGCACGGGCTGCCAATGCTCTACCGTCGTCGTTTACGCCTCGTCGTCACGCTCCCAATGACAGCTTGGATCAGCAAACGGAGCTCATCTTTACTGACGGCTCCCACTGCTAGCAGCCCCAGAGGAAACGTTGCGACGAGGGCTGATTTTATAGCGATAGAAACCAATAGGGTTGTGTCGGCAACCAGGAGCGAAACCGCAAAGAGGCTGGTGCCCACGGTTAGTATCTTGGCAAGCTTCCCGTATTCGTAGTTAATTCGGTACAGGCGCTGCGAGACGGCGAACGTTAGTATGAATAGCGTAGATTGACCGGCAAGGGTTGCGATGGCAGCGCCGATCGTGCCAAACTTGGTCACAAGAAGCAGGTTTGCTACAATTGTCACACAAGCCGCCGTACCGGTCAGGATGGGCACCACGGACGTCCGCTTCAATAACATCAGGCCCAACATTGGGTAGTAATATGCGGCGACGCAGAGGGCGCCAAGGGCAATCAGAGGTACGACCCGGTGGGCGTCCTGGAATTCCGGAGTGCCGAGAATCTGGATTATCTCCCGTCCAAAAACGCAGATAACCAGTGTGACTGAGGAAATGGCTATGAAGAAGTGAGTCGCGGTCCTGGCCAACACGCGTGGCGCGTCCGTCTCGCTGGCGGTCCTGTAGAACCAGGGAGTGAGCGCCTTGTCCGCCGATGCCACCATGATAAGAACGAGGCCCCCGACCTGGCACCCAAGTCCAAATAGACCGGCTTCGTGCGCGCCGATCTTACTGAGCAAGATGGGTCTGCTCACATAGTTCAGAACCCACCGAGTGATGTTGTGCGGGACCAAAGGCAGACCGAACAGGAGTACCGAGCGGAGCAGACGGAAATCGATACGCCAGGTTAGCCGGCGTCCGAGCAGAGCCAGCGCAATGATGGCGAGGGCGACGGCCACTGAGAGCTCGGCAACCATCTTGCCCAGAAGACCCATTTGCATCTTCGCGACCGCCAGCGCGATGGCGCTCGCGGTGGCGACAAAACCTGTGCAGGAAAACAGCACGTAGGGAAGAGGTTTTTCCTGCGCGCGCCACAGCGCGAGAAGCAGTTCCGGCACGAGCACGAAATATGCAAACCAGAGTGTGAGCAGCCCGTACGGCGCAAAAGGAATTTCGGCAAAGTAGTGCTCAAAAGGCGCCCGACCTACGACGCTTAGCAGCGCGATGATCGCGAGCGGTAACGCGAGAACGTAAAGAGTGATAGTACCGCACAACCTCTTTCTGTATGCCTCGTCCGGGCTATCGTGGTAGAACCGGACGAGCGACCCGCTCATGCTCATACCGCAAATGGTTGCCATGAGCCAGGCGAGCGGAGCCAACGTGGTGAGTATACCGTAGTCCTCGGTCGACAAGAAACGAGTGTAAAGCGGGATCAATACAAGAGCTGCGAGCGACCGGTTTGCTGCATCGCCGAGTCCGTAGACAACTGTGGCGCCAAACAGTGCGACGCTCGGGGCTGTCGCTGAGGGTTTTGGTTCGTGCATCTATGTCCTCAGTAGGATATCCGGCATTTCCGGCCTTTGAAACGTTCTTCCACGTGCGTCCGCGCTCCAACGGGAAGCTTCAGGAAGGACTGTCCCGGCGAAGTGGACCAGCTGCATGGCGCACTGGCACCGGGATCGGGCACAGTCGATGGCAGCAGCGCGTCTTTCACGTGCAAATATCCTCATCATGAATTACGACATCTTCCTCAATGTCCGTGGCCGCTTTACGTCCAACGATATCGTTGATTCTCCACGGTGCAATACCGTCCCCCGGGCTTCTTGCAGTCAGCATGTCGCGCGTGATAGTCGTTCCCTTGGGTATCGCAGACGTACTCACCACACTCTTGCCCAGTTCTCGCTTCATGGGTATCTCGTCTTCGACGATCTCTTTGATTCCCGACCCCATAGCCTCTTCGATGTGGCGAATGTCGCGGACCATTCTGGTCAGACCGTTCGGCTCAAGCGAAGCTGCGTGGTCACTGCCTTTCATTGCTCGATCGAGAGTAAGGTGTCTCTCGACGATCTTGGCTCCCAGCGCTACGGCGGCTACGGGGACGACGATCCCGAGTTCGTGACCCGAGTACCCGATGACCGCGTCGAATCTGTCTGCAAACGTCTGGATGGCGCGGAGGTTGACGTGCTCGAACTTGCAGGGATACGTCGATGTGCACTGGAGAATGGCTATGTCGTCAGTGCACGCTTTCACAGTATCGTAGGCACGTTGTACATCCTCGATGGAAGCCATGCCGGTGGAAAGCATCACCGGCTTCCCTTTGCTGGCCGTATGTTCAATGAGAGGCGCGTTGGTCAGGTCTGCGGACGCCACGCTGAACGCCGGCACACCCAGTTCGTCGAGGAAATCCATACTTCGCTCATCCCATCCTGAGGCCAGGAACATGATACCGTGATCGTCGGCGTGTTTCTTGAGTGCTCGATACTCGTCCTCAGTAAGCTCGAGGGCTTCCCAGTGTTCGCCGCACGTTTTCCCGAAGCTTGCGTAGTCAAGATGAGCCCGTTCAAGGGCACCTCTCGTCCAAACACGGTGTATCGCCCGTTTTTGGAACTTGACCGCGTCCGCACCTGCTGACACGGCGGTATCGATCAAGTCTCTTGCAATGTTGAGGTCGCCCTGGTGGTTGATGCCGGCTTCTGCTATGATGAACGCCGGCTGGTCGCCGCCCACGATGCGATTCCCCAGTCTAATCTGTCTCATCGCCCTGTCCTCTATACTCCATGATCTTCTCCGCCAGCCAGAAATCAAACGGTGCGTTTATGTCCATAGAATCCTCGCGTTCCATCACATACAGCTCGATCTTTCCGCCAAGTCGGTTTCCATGGCTCATGAGTATCTCGCGCCGGGTGACATAAACGTTTCCGTTCTCCTCGTACATCGGCTTCATATCCTGGCGCATCGGTCGGTGATTATAATCGTAGTGGGCACGAACCTCGCCGTTCTCGCGTTCCCAGAAGAATAGGTGGGCTGGACAAACAGTGAGCAGCGAGTCGGCCTTCTCGTCGATGAGCTTCGTTATGCACACGTCGATCAGGTTAGCCGGCCGGAACGGCGTCGTGGGTTGCAGCAGCACGATGATGTTGACAGGCCACCCGCCTTTCTCAAGTTGCTCGACTGCGTGTACCATTGCCAGCTCGGTGATTGCCTTATCCGTCGCCAGGGCGGCCGGTCGCATGACGATTTCGGCGCCGTATTGAGTGGCAACGCGTGCGATCTCCTCATCGTCTGTCGAGACCACGGTTCGATCGATCAAAGAGGCATTCAGGCTCGACTCGATGCTGTACGCTACGAGCGGTTGTCCCGCCAGAGGACGGATATTCTTGCGGGGAATACTTTTGGAACCGCCGCGTGCCGGAATAATTGCGAGCACATGCTCAGGTTTTTCAGGCATTCTTATCCTTTTCTCCCGATACCGCCGGTTTCGAAGCTGCATCGGACAGGCCCACGACGACTTCGACTACCCTGGTCGCCGCCTTGCCGTCGATCGTGTGAACCCACTGTCTGATGAACTCCGCCCGGTTGTTTCGAAGCTCGCGGCTTGCCTGCGAGTCCGGGTCCATTAGCGCGTGGATGCCCTCGAGCAGCCTGTCACGTTCCGTTATCCCAAGAGCGCCTCCCTTAGCGACGAACTCGATGTTATCAGGAGTTTCGAGAAGGTTCAAGTTTATCGACGGTCTGTCGAATATGGCCGCTTCGATTATAGTTCCCGAATAGCGGGCTATGAGCAGGTCGCTGACACTCAGAAGCGCAAGGATGTCTTCGTCTTTAACAACGCGGACGGCCGGATGGTCTTTCGCCCGTTCGAGCTGCGTGCCGTAGAGAGTCGTGTCGTCCAGCGGATGCAGCTTCACGATGAGCTGGACTTCGTTCAGTTGGTCGAGACAATCCAGCACGGCGGCCAGATGGACCCGGTTGTTGTGCGGAGGCTGGAAATCGCTTTTCATAGTGGCGCCGGCGGTCGCAAGGAGTATTGTGAACTTCCCGGCGCTGAGACGCAGCTTTTTCCTCAGATGCTCCTTGTCGTAAAGGTCTCGCCGGACCAGAACGTCGTAGCGCGGGCTGCCGGTTACCACGACGGCGTCAGGCGGGTAGTGCATCCGGTTGATGAAAAGCTCTCTGAAATACTCTCCCAAAACCGCCGTTCTCGTCGGGATCGGACAGCCCAGGTTCTTTCCGGCGCTCTCGTGATTGACGGAGTCCGGGGAGCCGTGGTAGTAAGAGGCGTGCATTGACGGCATGACGGAGACGCAGCCGTGTTGAAGTCCGACCGTAGGGACGTTCTCTGTTCTGCACGCCGCAACGAGCGCTCTGCCGGTTATCGTGGTCTCACCGTTCAGGACCGCCACGCCGGGCCGCTCCTTTCTGATTGCATTTCTTGTTTCCTCGAAGAGCCTCAGACTGGTCGGCAGCGAGGAGAGTACAGCACGAGAGATCTTTGGCGCGATCACCTGCGAGAAGTCCACGCCCCGGTATGAGAACATGCTTTCCGTACTTGCACTCGCCATGATGAGGCGCCATCTTTTCGCGAATAACCTGCTTAGCCTGGCCACGCGCAGGAAGGTCCGCGCGGTTCCATAATGGCGTAACGGTATGTACTCCGGTATATGCTTTAGCAGCCGTGCGTTGTACCGCAGCCTGCCGCGCAAAGTCCTGTCCTGTGCCCTGTTGGATCTGATCGCCAGGTGGAACACCCTCTTGTCGGGGCTGCTCCGGGAAATCTCCTTCTCAACAGCATCCCAATATGTATCTATGAGCCTTTCGGTTCCGGTCTCGGGCTCGAACGCGAGTCTCCACGAGTAGGGGACGAAGGATAGAATCGTTACTGAGCCCGGCGATGGCCCATATCCTCGAAACCTGCGTCTTGACCAGACCACGATCGAGAAGAGGAGCCTAAGCGGAGAAAGTGGGCTGAGAATTGCCACAGTCCGTTGGAGGAATCGCTTGAGGCGAGCCTTGATGTGGGCGACCGAGGGAGCGGCCTGGGCCGATACTTGCCCGTCCCACGATACCGGGCACCCCAGCTTGTGCGCGTGGAAATCGATTGTCAAACGCGACGCCTTGTCCGACACCATCCCGTAAACGCGCGTTGGTTTCTCTCGTTCAAGGGCTGTTCCGATCGCATGATGAAGCTTGACGAAGTCGAACAGGCCGCCGTTGAGCACGAGCCCTTCCTCAACGAGCCACCAGAAGGAGGTGCCTTCGTGTGCGAACGCCTCCTTCAGGGCCGTTTTGTCGTCCAACAGGGTTTCGGGAATAGACTTGAGCCAGTCAACCGCTTCCTGGTCAATGCTGAGCCAATCTTCTCGCGTCAGATACTCTCGGAAGATCCTGCAGGAGAAACGCATACTCTCCAGCGCGTCCTTCGTTGTGTCGTTGAGACATATTACTACAGCGTCTTCCTCCTGCAACCGCTTCAGTTGCGACTGGACGTTCTGATTAACGGTGTCGACGAATAACAGCGTTCTTCGCGACATGAATACCTCTATATCCCTAACCGCCTCTTGCCGCCGCCCTCCTAAGAAAATGGGGACTGACACAACCGCAGCGAGGCCGGAGACGTGTATGTACCCTTTTTCTGGGTTTCATCCAGTTACAACCTCGCTGATCAGCGCGCTCAATTGTTTTGCCTGTTCTTTTCGGGAAAATCTTCTCAGCGTTTCCTCAGACCAGTCGAACTCGGCCGATAATTGATCGTAGTGGCGCACTATCTTTTCAAGAAGCCGCTTGATATCGTCAACACCCTCGTATGGCGAGATGAGACTGCATCCGAGCTCGTTGAGCAGGTTGACCGTTGCGCCTCCGTCGGCCATACATAATATGGGTTTTCTGCAAGCGAGGTACTCGTATAGTTTGCCCGGTATAGCGGTGTTGCCGCCCTCGCTCTGCCTCTGGAACAGCAGGCATACGTCCGTTTCGTGTGTGATCACTTCCGCCACCTGTCGCGGGGCCATGTTGTGCTCGAACTCCACGAGGTGCGCGAGTTCCATAGACTCAACGAGCCGTTGGTGTTCCAACGGCGAGTAACCGATGAACCTGACGAGCAGCTTATCGGCGAGTTCCGGTTGTTCTTCGGCGAGCGTCTTCACCGCCTCCAGGAAGTATCTGGGCGTTCTCTTAGGCGTCAGGCTTCCCGTGTAAACGAACCGGGTGAATGTCGTTTGTTTCTTGCCTGTTCGTCCCTTAGCCACGCCGAACACGGCGGGATCGAACCCGTTGCTTATGTGGACGTACTTGCTGTTGTCTATGTTGGGGTACTTGGTCCGGAACAGGTTTATTGACTCCGCCGACGCGCATACGACCTTGTCGGCACGACGCACAACACGTTTCTCCAGGTAGCGCTGAAACCTTCTTCTGAAAGGATTCCCCCAATCGTAGTACTCGTTTCCGACCCAATCGTCTCTGTAATCCAGTATCAGAGGAAGTTGTGTCCGCTTTGCTATGACGTAAGCCACCAGATGAGCGGTGAACGGGGGCCCGGTTGAGAACACGGCATCGATATTCTCCGTCCTTGCCACCTTTGTGCCGGTACGAACCGCACAGGGCAGCCACGGAACCTCCCTGTCCGGTATGAGAAACGGAATCACGGCCTTCTTGAGGACGGAGATAAGGAGCCTGTCGGCAGAACCTCTCTCTTGCGCGCCATAAACCTTGTCTCTGAACCCGTGAGCCGCCGGCTCGAGACTTCCCGTCCTGAATATCTCCACGCTGTCGTCGAACTCGTCCAGCAGCTGATCGTTGCGGTACACCGTGGGATAGTATTTGTCCTCCACCGTGAGGACCACCGGGTTCACGTCGAAACTCGGCAGGTACTTCACGAAGTTGTGAACTCTGATTGTTGAACCACCGCTGTACGGCGGAAAATGGTACGCGACTATCAAGATCTTGTTCAAAACGAATCCACCCAGCTTCCCGGGATGCTCTGACGACCCCCCCATAGCTCGTGAGCGCGCGCCTCAGTGCACGATCGGCTTTGGCCCACCGGGACGACACCAAACCGCATCTTACGAGGGGTTCAGGAAAGACGTTTCTGCACAAGATAACTTGTTCTTGTAGCGCTCACCAGGTCCTCGAGGGTTATGGGCAGTGCGCCGCCCCCGCGCATGCACTCCTCGAACGCGGCCAACTCTTCCAGATGACCTTTTTGGACGGTCCTGGATTTCCACGGTTCTCCTTTCACCCCATAGAGCGCGAGACTCTTGAAATTGTCGATGATGAAGCTGCTGCGGCCGCAATGGATCTCGATGTATTCCTTGCCCAGGTCGTCCGCGCCGACGGAGGTGTAGATCAAGGTGCAGACGGAACAGTCGGCATACTTGAGAACCGCGGCAAAACTGTCTTTTAGAGCTGCCCTGTCGCTTGGGCCTGAGACGCCTTTGACATCGACGCTATCGACCGTCGACCCGGTGAAGTAATTGAACAGGTCGAACATGTGGCACGCTTCGCCTATAACCCTGCCGCCGCCTTCCTCGCTGAAAACCCAGTGGTCCGGCGGCAGATGTTCCGTGTTCACCCTGTAGTTTATGACCAGCGGCGTTCGGCCGGACGACGCGCCGGCCAGCAGCCTTTTCGCCCGGACGGCTGCGGGAGAGAACCTTCTGTTGAACCCCACCATGTAGGGGACCTTCGTCTCTTGAATGACGGCGACCAGCCGGTCAAGCTCCGCCTCGTTCATAGCCATGGGTTTCTCGCAAATGACGGCTTTGCCGGCCTGTGCGGCTTCCGTTGCTATCGCCGCGTGGAGATTATGTCTGGTAGTGATTACGACCATATCCACGTTGTCGTCCGAGATAACTTCGCGGTAATCCGTTGTGGCGTAGGATGCTTCGTACCGTTTGGCGGTCGACTTCGCCACGGTACCGACCGTATCGGCTATCGCCACGATCTGGTATCTGCTCGACAGTGTCTTGAGATTTGGCAGGTGGAACGCCTGGGCGAAGTTGCCTGCTCCGATCACCGCCACCCCGATTCTTCCGGTAATCTTCGTGGTCGGGTGAATTTCCACGCGCGGTTCGAGCTTCTCCGGCTTGCCTTCCTCCTTGTACTCGAGAAGCACCGCCAGAGGTCTACGGCCCTCGTATCCGCCGAGCGACTCGTACGCTTTAGCGGCCTCGTCAACCGGGTAGACGCGATCCACCAACGTCTTGAAATCTACCTTTCCGGCATCGATGAGCCGGAGATATTCCTGCATGTTGCGGTTCTCGGTCCACCGGACGTAGGCGTAAGGATAATCCGCGCCGCGCTCCTCATAATCAGTGTCGTACCGCCCGGGACCGTACGAACAAGAGATGAGGAAATCGATCTCCTTCTCATAGAAGGGGGATCGTTTCAAGCCGAGTCCGACCGCGCCCACCACAACGACCTTGCCTTTCTTTCGCGTCATCTCCATGGCTTGCTGCACTATGGCGTCACTTTCGGAAGCGGCGGTGATAATTGTGCTATCGACGCCCATACCGCCGGTGATGTTCATGACCTGAGCTACAGGATCAGCCTGCGCGGCATTGATCGTGAACTCGGCGTTGAGCTTCCCGGCGAGTTCCACCCTTTTCGGGTCGATATCTATCCCGCAAACGTGACAGCCGGCAGCCTTGAGCATTTGCACAACTATCTGCCCGATCAGCCCTAACCCGATGACAGCCACGGTCTCGCCGAGCCTGACCTCCGCACGTCGCACCCCCTGCATCGCTATCGCCCCGACGGTTGCGGAGCATCCGTCGGCGAGAGTCACGGAATCCGGCATCTTCACGACAAGGTTTCGCGGCACAACGACGACTTCTGCGTGATTGGCGTATCCGGCACCGCCGCAGGCGACCCGGTCGCCGACCGTGAGATCGTCGACGCAGGCACCTACGTCTATCACGGTGCCCGCACAACTGTATCCGACGGGCTCAGCGGCACCGAACTTTGTCTGCACGGTTTCCAGCGTTTTCGCAAGACCCTGCGACCTCATCATCTGGACAGCTTTTTTTACCTTGTCAGGCTGGCTCAGCGCTTTCTTCAGCAGAGATTCGCCGGTTCTCTGAATTCCCGCCAACTCCGTTCCGGCGCTTATCAGGGAGTACGCGACCTCCACGAGGACAGCCCCATCGACCACCAGCGGCGCCGGCACTGACTCCACCACAACGTTGCCTTTACTAAGCAGTACCTGTCTCATATGTTCGCCGTTTGCTCCCTGATGCCACAATCCGATCCCCGCAAGCGTTCATTGTAGTTTCTCAGCCAGAATATCGATTATGCGACCTGCAGCCTTGCCATCCCAGAGTGGAGGGCTTGAACCTGGCTGCGGTTTGGAATCAAGTTTGGAAAACGCTTCCAGTATGCGCGCCGGATCCGGTCCGGTAAGCGTGTTTGTGCCGTGCGTTATCGTAACTGGTCGCTCGGTGTTCTCGCGCAACGTGAAGCACGGTACGCCCAGAATCGTGGTTTCTTCCTGGATTCCCCCCGAATCGGTAAGAACGAACCGCGCATTGCTCATGAGGTTCAGGAACTCCAGATATCCCAGCGGCTCGGTCGTCTTCGTCCGACCAATACTCTTGAGCTTATCTTGCAGTCCGAACCTGTCGACAGAGGCAGCGGTACGAGGGTGAAGCGGCAAGATCAGGTCATAATTCTGCGAGATTCCGGCAAAAGCATCCAGAATTCCCCGGAGCGTTGACTCATTGTCGACGTTGCTCGGCCGGTGGAGCGTTACGAGACCGAACTGGTTCTGCTTTACGCCGAATCGTCCCATAATATCCAACGTCCTGGCTTTTTCCAGGTGTTTAAGCAATGTGTCGATCATCACGTTGCCGGTGAAGAATACCCTGTCTCTTGGAACGCCTTCAGCGGCAAGGTTATCCGCACCGCTCTGTTCGGTAACAAACAGGTAGTCGGCGATCCTGTCGGTTAACATCCGGTTAATCTCTTCGGGCATAGTCCTGTCGAAGCTGCGCAATCCCGCTTCGACATGAGCGACGGGGACACCGAGTTTCACGGCTACAAGAGTACACGCTATCGTCGAGTTGACGTCGCCGACGACAATAACGCAGTCGGGCCGCTGCTCACAGAGCACGGGTTCGAAAGCCTTCATGATCTCGGCGGTTTGAACAGCGTGCGATCCGGAGCCTACTCCCAGGTTAGTGTCGGGTTCGGGGATCCCCAGTTGCTCGAAGAAAAGATGAGACAGATTGGCGTCGTAGTGCTGGCCGGTGTGGACCAGGAAATGCTCGATTCCCTCTCGCAAAGCGATCTCGTCTGCCAGGGGGGCAATCTTTATGAAGTTCGGTCTGGCGCCGGCCACAGTCATCAGGTTGATGCGTTTCATGTACTAAGCCTCTATGGTTCGGCCGGTCCGAACAATTCTGGAAGAGTCCTTTACTGGTTGAATGTGCAGAATCAGCAGCTGCGTTCACTGTCATGATGTTGAGAGGGTAACGTGTCGCGGAGCAGAAGCGCTGCTTCGGCACGTTAGTCGACAGCTACAGCTTGTACCCTTTCCGTTTCCGCATCGCGTCTTTCATGCGGCTGATGTGGCCGCGCCCCATACCTTTGACTTCACACCCGAGCTCGAGATATTTCCAGATAGCATCGTCGTCAAGGATGCCGAAACAGTCAATGACCGCAACAGGTCCCCCGACACTGTTAACGACCTCTTGCGGGTCAAGGTTCATATGCTGTTCGTGTCGAACAGCCAGAATGATAGCGTCAGCACCTTTCATGCTGGCGAACAGGTCTTTTTCGACCTGAAGCTCTCTAAGTTTATCCTGATTGCGGAAGAATCGGGCCCAACTGCGACCGGACGCCGGGTACGTGTCCTGCTTCTCAAGCTCCCACCAATGGAGCACGTAGGGATCATGCACCCGGATGTCCGCTCCCATCTCGGTTAGACGACGGACAACGAGTTCCGATCCGCTGTACCGGGTGTCGCCGACATCTTCCCGGTACGCTGCGCCCAGCAGAAGCACTTCCGCCGCCGCTATAGGTCTACCCATGTTGCGAAGTGCATCTCGGGTAAGCTGTGCTACGTGTAGCGCCCGGGTATCGTTGATATCGATCGTCATGGGGGTGATCTTGAAGATCTCGTCTTCAAATCCGCAGATATGTCTATATGCCCACATACCCAGCCCCCCGTCTTTCGGCAGACAGTACCCGCCGATCCCGGGTCCCGGCATCATGATGTTGGAGTGTGTCGGCCGGACTTTGATGGCTTTGATCACTTTGACAATGTCGACGCCGTTACGTTCGGCGAACCGGCACCATTCGTCCATGAATGCCAGTATCGTCGCACGAAAACTGTTCTCGACAATCTTCGCGGTTTCAGACTCTATGGGCCTGTCAAGAACCGTCAGTGGATAGTCGCTTGTGTTCAGAACCTCGTTCAGAAACTTGATTACACGGTTCTTGGCCTCTTCGTTCACGCCGCTGCATACGCGCCAGAAATCGCGGGTGCTTGCAACGTAATTGCGGCCCGGCATGACACGTTCGTAGCTGTGGGCAAGAAGGGGGTCGGTGTCTATCCCGCGCCGCTGGAACGCCTTCTTGATGATGGGATAAGCTACCTGTTCGGTGGTGCCGGGGGCTACGGTCGTTTCGATGAGCACCAGCGCGACGGGCTGGATGTGTTCACCGACAATGCCAAGAGAGTCTTCGAGCGCCGCCATTTCGGCACGGCCTGTGCGCACGTCGCCGAGCGATTCCTTAATATAATCGCACTGGACGTCGATCACGACGACGTCGGCCAGAGAAAGAACTTCGTAACTGTACGAAGCGACGAGGGTTTTCTTGTCGACCACGCACCGCCTGATCATCGGTTCGACTTCGGGATCTTCCGCCTTGACCGGCGACACGCCGCGATTGAGAAGCGGTATTTTCCAGTAGCTGCGCACGCTCGGCCGCTGCATGCCGATAACGAATTTCGTGGGGTTCCCGTCGTCGTCCGTCGCGTCGGCGACGATCGCCGCCATGACGGCTCCGACAAAACCGACACCCATGACTACAACGATTTCACGTCCGAGTTCACGCTGTTCGGCGGCGAGTCTGCTCATGGCCTCGAACTGGGCGGCATATTCTTCCTGTGTTGGGATAGCGAACTTCTCGCCGTCAGGACTTACGGAATACTGCTGTGGCATCTGCGTTTCTCCTGGACACTGCCTCTCGTGACAGGAGCATCCGCCGCAATGTCAGAACCCGCGATCTTGTTCCCCAGAGTCATATTGAAAGAATTATATCACAGAACAATTGCGAATCCAACTTTCAGACGCACTGTGAGCTGCGGGTCCGTCTCGTTGAGTCGCCCACCCTCTGGATCGTGCAGCCGCTCCTATGCCGCTGACGGCTGGTAAAGGGCAAGTGTGCTCGTGGCTGAGAAGAGAGGGTGGCGGAGCGGTTGACACAGGCGCATGTCATGCGTTCCAGTGGTATGAGCCCAGGACAGGGCGTTTTCCTTACGTCTCGAACGGGTTTACCGTCCGCGCGAGCATTACTACATGTCGGACATTTGGCGCGTCATCTATTTGAGATATCCCAAGGCTTTCAGTCTTTCGATGGCGCGCGGATCCACGTCCAGAGCGACATCCTCTTCGGCTCTTGATCCTCTCATCTGTTGGGCGAGCTTCTCTTGCAGGGCTTGGTGCCTGGCGAGCTCTTCCTCGAGAGAGTTGACTACGGGCGCATTCTCGTCGGCCACATTCTTTGTCTCGCCGGGATCGGTGCTCAAGTCGTACAGACTTGCCTTGTCTTGATCCTTTAACAGCTTCCAGTCATCTCTTATGGTGGCCGTCACGCCCTTGCCCACGGCGTAGACCGTTCTGCTTTCAAGCGCCTCACGCGGGCCGCCAGTGATCAACGGCAGTAGGCTCATGCCCTGAAACTGCTCGTTGCGCTGTATGCTCAGCACGTCAAGAATCGTGGGTGCAATATCGAGAAGCTGTACGTTTTGCTCTACAACCTTCCCGGTAGGCAGCAGCCCTGGTAGATGCATGATGAGCGGTATGTGTATCAGTTCATTATAAGGTTTGTCTGCGTGCTTGAATATGCCCTCATGTTCTCCGAAGGCTTCACCGTGATCGGCCGTTATGATGAGAAGCGTGTCGTCATACATTCCCAGTTCTTTCAGCTTTGAGATGAACAGTCCAATGTTCGAGTCGGCGCGCACTATCTCCGCGTCATACAGATCCACGTTCTCAGGGTCCTCTCCCGGAGGCACGAATAATCGCACAAACTCCTCGGGCGGCTTGTAGGGCCAGTGAGGCTCGACCGTGTGAATATAAAGGAAAAAGCTTCTATCCCTGCAATTCTCCAGAAAAGCCGTGGACTCAGGCAGGCAATCGCGACGATTTAGGGGGTATGTTTCATCAAACCGGCTGAATCCTCGGTTGAGATTCGCAAGCTGCCCCATATTGCTGTTCAGACTCACGCCAGCAGTCGCGTAACCGTGGCTTCTCAGGATCTCCGGCAGCAACAACATGTAGTTGGGCACGGCGTCGGCATGTCCGCGCACCCCGTGCACCAACGAGTACGTGCTTGTAAACAGCGAAACGATCGATGGTCTGGTCCATGTCTCTTGCGAAAAGCAACGCGCAAACCTCACACCTTCGTTGGCTGACTCCGTGATGTTGGGAGAGGTCTTCCTCGAATATCCGTGCGCTTCCATGTGGTCTGCCCTGAGCGCGTCAATTAGGTACAGAATCACGTTGAGATTTCCGGCTCGAGAGAAATCGCCTGGCGAGTCCTCGCCGACCGCCTTCGCTTGGTAGAGGATCGGGTTGCTCCACAATGCGATATTTCGCCCATCATGGCAATCGGTCCTGAATACAATGTCAACCTCTTTGTTCGCACAGGAGGACATGTCGATCTTGGCGTCATACCATTGTTCATTCGACCCGACCTGCCGGCTGAAAAGGTCTTTTGCCAACCCACCCTGTGTCACGGCAACGGTGAACTCGACGGGCGGTTTCGGCTCAACGATTCCCAGGCCGACAGCAATGTGTGCCTTTTCCGGTATTGCCACCTTGTATACCATCTCGCCGGGACAGTGAGTGTAGAGGCATGTCCTGGTCTGGTTATTCAGAGTGTATTGTGTCCGCCCGAGCGCCTTCTGAGCGAAGTGGGCTTTCCTGGTCAGGAGCCGGACGTAATCCAGCTCAACTCGCGCCTCAGACGGGACCATGAACCTTAGTTGATTAACCACCCGTTCAGGCTCGTTCCATCCGAGCAGTCCGGCCGTCTTGATATTGTAACTGAACCATTGGCCGGCTCGAGGGACGTAGATCCTGAATCTGTTCCGGTCCGAGACTGTCTCAGCGCCTTGCCACCTCCAGTCAAGAACAACCCAGTCCACCCCGTCCACTTTCATCCGGACCGAAATGGACTGGGCATCGGATGCGTCTATCTCCAGGTTGTCGGGGCTCGCAATGAAAGCGACGTGCTGCGTCGTTGCAACAAGCGAGCCATCCTGCACTTCGCAAGAGGTGTTGCGAGAGACCGTCCAGCCGGAAGGCTCTGCTCCATCGAACTCAAAGCCGAGAACGTCCTGGACCTCCGGGGGCTGCGAGATATTCACTGCCGCCACGCTATCAAGATTGTCGTCAAAGCGGTAGAACCTGGGGGGCTCCGGCCGTCTCTTCGAGCAGCCGATCGATACTGCCATCAGACCTGCAAGGCTGCAGCAAATGAGCCATCTTTTACCTGCAACAGCTTCTCTCATCGTTCACCTCCTGAGCATCATCGATGCTCGTGAACTACGACGGTTCGTTGTGATGTCTCAAACATCCCATCCAATCTGTAAGTGTCGGCCTACTCGGGCCGACAATCAGTCGTGTGCACACGTTGTGCCCTGATGAATCGGGGGCGCCCGGACTACCTGACATACCCTAAAGCTTTCAGATCGCGCAGCTCTTCCGGGGTGAGATCGGACAGGGATTGCCCCGCGCGTTCGCCGAACCATTCGCCGTATTTTTCGTAATAGCGGTCCACCTCAGCTTTCATCTGTTCCACCAGTTCAGGTTTTTCTTCCAACAGGTTGTGCTGTTCCGACGGGTCGTTGACCAAATCGAATAGAAACTCGCCTTCCTGAATCCTCGCCTCCTTGAGTTCGATCGTTCTAACGTACTTGTACCGCTCGTGCCTGATCGAGATCGACGGCGCGTCGCGGGCGCCGGCCTCGCTTGTCGCCGTGCGCCACTTAACGTCTTCTCCTCGTATAAGGGGAAGCAAGGTTTCGCCGTGGCAGTTCATAGGGGGAAGCTCCAGGACGTCCAGCAGGGTCGGGGCTACATCGATCAGCCTCACCGTCTGTGGTATGCGTTTATGCGACGGAAGAAGCGGCCCTTTCATTATAAGAGGAACATTGAGCAGTTCGCCAAAGAGGCTGTGGCAATGGCCCCACGCTCCGTGGTCCATGAACTCTTCACCATGGTCGGCCGTAAGTACAAAGATCGTGTTTTCGCTCAGGTTCGCTTCCTCCAGAGAGTCAAGCATGTATTTGGTGAGCGTATCGGCATAGCGTATCTCGGCATCGTACAGGCCGAGCAGCTGTCGAAAGTCGTTCTCGGTGAACTCGCTTTCGCGACGGCGGCAGGTCTTGATCTTACCGTCCACTATGCCCTGATATTCTCCGGTGAACATCTCGCGGAACTCACTGGGCGCCCAGTAATCGTCGTGGGGGTAAACGGAGTGGACATAGAGAAGAAATGGGCGCCCGGCAGCCGCCTCCAGGCACTCTGTCAGCGTCTCCATTATGAACCGGGCGGGCGTCTGTGTCGGCATCTCTGAACCGTAGCGGTTGACCATCCAGTAGAATCGGTCGCAACCGCGTCCGAACCCGCGCTCGCAAGTAATGACCTGGTTATCAGAAATGGCAAACGTCAGGTATCCCTGGGCAGCCAAGGCTTGAGCTAGCATTTGCGCTTGCTCGTGGACCGTTCCTCCCATGTGAACTCCGTGAGAGACCGGGTACAGACCGGTCAGGAGGGACGCTGTCGAGCCCTTCGTTGCAGGCCACTGGCTCACAGCATTCTCAAACAGAATGCCGGTCTCGGCCAACGCGTCGATTGTGGGCGATGTGTCCTTGTCGTATCCATACGAGCCGAGATGATCCGTCCGCACCGTGTCAATCAGGTGGATTAAGACGTTGTGGTTCTTCTTTGCGTCAGTTCGTCCGCGCAGTTGTGGTTCGCTCCAGAACGAGTGTGAGCAGTCCGCAGCGTCGGTCCCGGCGGAAGTAGTAAACCGGAGAGTTACCTCCCGGTCGGTCCATCGGTCGAGGTCCAGTGTGACGTCGCGCCACTTTCCGTTCGCCGGATCGGACCATGAATTTACTGTTTCTTCAAAGAGTGTCAGCCGCTTTTTCGAGAAACCGTGTGGAGTGATATCGATCGTGAACTTAACCTGAGAGGGAACGTTGCACCAGGTCGTCGGAGCCGTCGCCATGCCAACCGCCAGTTCTGGCTGCTTCGGGAGTCGCACGGTCCATTCAAAGACGGTCCCGGCCGGGGCGAAGATGGCCGGGCGATACTCTCCTTGCACGTCCAGTCCGGTTTCGCGAGATACAAACAGCTCGTGATCGGTGCGCAATAGATCGTGATCTTTGGCGAAAAGCCGCCACCGTTCCGGCGCATGGTTCCTTGTCACGTAGCGTGCTGTCAGCTTATCTCCAGCGTGCGCGCTGTCTTGCGGTACCACGACCATGTCTTTCGGGACCAGTGCCATCCGCATCACGTGTACGCCCATGGGAATATCTTGTTCGGGATCGACCGTTTTTGTCAGCAGCCGGACAGCACATCTGTGGTTTCCCTTCTCCATATACGAGCGGGCCGCGACGACGGTCACCGCATGCCGTCTGGGAACCTGGAGATCGAATTCGCTAATGGTCTTGCCGTCGACGAGCAGCGCCAAGCGAGGAACGACGTCGTACATGCGGTACCCTCTCACCGTCAACACCACGTCATAGAAGGCGGCTTGCGATACTCTAGCCTCGGCTACAACCTCCACGCCCTTCCAAAACAGTACTGCTCCCCCATTATGCAGCGTCGCCCTGCGAAAGGGACCGCCCACCTTACGCACGAGGAAGTCCGTCGGCTCTATAACCAAACCCTGCTCCGGCGTAGCCCGAATCAGCTGGAATTTCTCATTGAACCTGTCCCTGCCGACATACAACGCGAGGTCTTCCTTTTCCGGAGCGGGAAAGCCTAGCGGCGCTGCGAATCGGGCCTGGTCTGCAGGTCTGAGCGTCAGTGTCTCCTCTACTACGCGTACCGGGTGATCTTCCGGAGGGTCTTCGGGGATCGGTGAACTGAGCACGCGCAGATCGTTCGGATGGGTAAGCGCTCTGAGAATTCCTGACCTGGGAAACTCGCGCTCAACGCGCGGACCACATCCTGACGCTATTACGAGAACCACAGTGATCCGTGCTATGACTCGCTTGACCAGCACCTCTGAAGACATCTCCTCTTGTTCCGAAGAGGCACGTTCCGTCTGCTACGTCTCAGAAGGAGGCGTTTCCCTCCGTTTCGACCGATGTCGATCTGACCGAAGGTATTCTTGGAACTATGCTTGCAACTCGTTCGTATTCTGTTTTCGCCATCATCATAACACACGTTGACCTTGAGCTCAACCCGAGACTGGCTGTCTTGAGCATCTTGCGCGGTACCGAACCGAAAATCAGCCGGCGAGTTCCACACTGCGTTGTTGCGTTGCAGACCAGGGCCTCGCTTGACACCGGACTTGGCGGACAATACACTCGTGGATGGCAAAACCGGGCGGCCTCGCAGTTGGAAAGCGCGACGCGTTTTCTTGTCAACACACAGGGACTGCCTCGGCGACGCCAGACAATGGCTTGACAGGGAAGTACGCCCGGGAGTAAACTTGTTGCCAGGGTGGGGGGTGAAGATCGCGTTTACCCTGAGGGAGAATCCCGCTGCAACGAAAGAGGTGTTTGGTACGTAGCTCGTCGTTGATCAAGCATGGGACTGGGTGATCGCCGACAAGGTAGCTCTGGTAAGAACTCTCTGCTGGGACGAGTGGGAAGTAAAGGTTGCACACTTTAGTAATGGGGGCGGTCCCATGAAGAATGCATGTGGATTTACACTAATCGAACTATTGGTCGTCATAGCGATCATCGGTATTCTAGCGGCGATTCTGCTGCCTGCGTTGGCGCGTGCACGTGAAGCGGCACGTCGCGCGGCGTGCGCGAACAACTTGAAACAGATAGGTTTGGCTTTCAAGATGTACGCGAACGAGTGGAACGGCATGTTCCCGCCGATTAAGAGACTCGACTGCGACGGCGACGGCACTAATCTCAGGGGCGTCGATTCGCTCCACCCGCATCCTGACGGTTACGCGATCTATCCGGAATACCTGACGGACGTTATGGTCTTTGCCTGCCCGTCTGACAATGACGGCGTTAGTCAGCTCAAGGGCGGCCGGTACAATATGAATGGAGATCCTGATGAGCCTATTCTGGCGTGCCGGATCGACTGGAATTCGTACCGCTACTGGCCCTGGGTATTCACGAACGAGAACATTCTGGCGCCCGGCGTTGATCAGAACAAGAACCCTTTTGAGGAGACCGATTTCAACCCTGACTTCCCTGCCGCGTTGTACACGCTTGACTCCGTCACCATTCCGGCTTGGGCTCCGAACGCGAACACAAGCTCCGGCCCGTTCGACCAGGATCTGAGTCCCGGAGATACGACGTTTTACCGCACGCGGGAAGGGATCGAGCGGTTCACGATCACCGACATTAACAACCCGGCCGGTTCCGCAAAGGCGCAGAGCGAAGTATGGGTCATGCACGACGAGTTCTGGACGGGAAGCTTTAACCATATCCCCGGCGGGTGTAACGTGCTGTACATGGACGGCCACGTGGAGTTCATTAAGTACCCGGGCGACACGCCTGTCTCTCGCGCCTGGTCGATTTTCGGCAGCTAATCGACGCGAAGCGGGGCAGTGCCCGATCGGGCATGCAAGTGACGGAACTGATGAGTTAGTAACGAGGGAACGGAGCCGGGAACCCGGCATTCCCATCCCTCGAAACGGAGCAAGAGACGGTCTCTGCTCCCGGCGGTAACAGAAAGGAGGAAGACATGGGTAGGTCAAGAATGGCAACGGTTTTGGTGGCCACGATGGTCGTGGCGCTGGTCTGCGGGTGCGCGACCATGGGGAAAGGGCTCTCGGACGAGGAACTGATAGAACAAACGCTGACGGCCTACAACGCTGCGATGGTTGCCCAGGACATCGACAAGATGATGGCGGCGTACTCCGAAGACTTCGAGGGAGAAAACGGTGAGACCAAGGACGAGGTTCGTGATTTCCTCAGCGGTGCTGTCGATCAGGGATATCTCGAGGATCTTGAGGTCAATGTCGAGGACTGCGAGATTAAGATTGAAGGCGGCAAGGCTGCGGTCGGTCCGGTGGGATACAGCGCCGCTATGGGCAGCATATCGTTCGAGTACACGATGAAAAAAGATCCGGATGGTGTCTGGCGCATTGTGGAAACCTTTATGTACTAGTGGCTAGCTGCACTGTCAGTGTGGACGGTCTGTTCAGTCTGGCGGAACAGACCAATGTCCGCGTCTCATGGCCCCAAGAGTGGGAGTGTGACGGCTCTGCCGCTGGCGGCAACGGAAAGGAGGAAGTTATGGGTAGGTCTAGAATGACAAGAGTTCTGGCGGCCACGCTGGTCGTGGCGCTGGTCTGCGGATGCGCGACCTTCGGCAAAGGTCCCTCGGACGAGGAACTGATCATGCAGACGCTGAACGGTTACACTGCGGGCCTGGTGGATCAGGACATCGACAAGCTGATGGCGGCGTACTCCGACGACTTTGAAGGAGAGGGCGGCGCAACTAAAGAGGATCTACGTGAGTTTCTCGGCGGGGCTATCGATCAGGGTTATCTCGAGGATGTCGAGGCCGATCTTGAGGACTGCAAGATAGAGATCGAAGGCGGCAAGGCTAAGGTCGGGCCCGTGGGATACAGCGCCGCTATGGGCAGCATAACAGCCGAATACACGATGAAGAAGGATCCGGATGGAGTCTGGCGTATCGTGGAAAGCTTCATGTACTAGCGGTTGGGTATGTGAAGCCCGTATGATTGGATGTTAAGGGGACAGACACGTGTCCGTCGTGAATCGTCGCGATTTTGTCTGTCCCCGATTTCTCTATATGGTAGTAGGTAGACGGTGGACAGTAGACGGGGAAAACAAACCCTCAAGGAGGTTCCTTCCTGGAGGATTTGGTTAGTGTGAGACAGATGGTGCGGGAGGGGATAGCATGAGAAACCTTGATGCTGGCCGTCGGGAGTTTCTGAAAACGGCGGGTCTTGGTGTGGCGGCGACGGCGATGTCGACTCGGCTGTCGGCCGGCGAGGAGAGATCTGTGCGCAAACCGAACGTGGTTCTGATCCTGGTCGACGACCTGGGTTATGGCGACCTGGCGTGTTACGGTGCGGAAGATCTTAGAACACCGCACATCGACCGGCTCGTGGCGGCGGGCGTTCGGTTCGACCGGTTCTACGCGAACTGTCCGGTCTGTTCGCCGACACGTGCGGCGTTGTTGACCGGCCGGTACCCGGACCTAGTGGGTGTGCCTGGGGTTATCCGTACGCACAGGGAGAACAACTGGGGTCGGCTTGCCCGGGAAGCCGTGCTGCTGCCGGGGGTGCTTAAACGTGCTGGCTATCACAGCGCGCTTGTAGGCAAGTGGCACCTGGGGTTGGAGTCGCCCAGTGCGCCGAATGACAGAGGTTTTGACCGGTTCCACGGGTATCTCGGCGACATGATGGACGACTATTACACGCATCGCCGGCACGGTATCAACTACATGCGGCTGGACGGTGAGGAGATCGATCCGGAAGGTCATGCGACGGACTTGTTCACGCAGTGGGCGGTCGATTATATCCGGGAGCGCACGAAGTCGAGCCAACCGTTTTTCCTCTACCTCGCTTACAACGCGCCGCACACCCCTATTCAACCGCCGGCAGATTGGTTGGAACGCGTCGAGAAACGGGAGAAGGGTATCGACCCGAAGCGCGCGCGGCTCGTCGCTCTTATAGAACATCTCGATGACGGTATCGGCAAGGTGATGGCTGCATTGGAAGAGTCCGGTGCGGCTGACAACACGCTCATCATATTCACTTCCGATAATGGCGGACAGCTCGGCGTCGGGGCGAACAACGGGCCGCTCAGAGCCGGCAAAGGGGATATGTACGAGGGAGGGATCAGGGTGCCGATGTGTGCCGTTTGGCCGGGCAGGATCGCCCCGGGTTCGCGGAGCGACCGCGTGGCGCTTACCATGGACCTGTTCCCGACGGTCTGTGAAGCGTGCGGTGCCGGTTTCGACCACGAGATCGATGGCCGAAGTATCCTGCCAACGCTGCTTGGCGAACGTCAGCCCGAGGAAGACCGTCTTCTTTTCTGGGTGCGGCGCGAAGGCGGCGCGCGGTACGGCGGCCAGGTGTACTACGCCGTGCGCCACGGTGACTGGAAACTGGTGCAGAACAGTCCGTTCGAGCCGCTGAAATTGTACAATCTGAAGGACGATCCGCTAGAGAAGGCCCCCTTGAGTAACCACCTTAGGGAGTACCGTGAGCTTTTCGCAGCGTTGCAGAACCATGTCAACGAGTCCGGCACCGTGCCTTGGCAACGAAAGATAGTAGGTAGTAGATAGTAGGTAGAATGTAGGGGAAAACCCGACCGTAGTTCTCGTCGGTGAGCGAGGCGAAGGCTGGCGTGAGAATGCTATCCTAGCAGGTTGTCGTATAGCTTGACGCCTTCGACAACCTTGCATACGTGGACGGCGTAACAGTCGGCGTATTCCGGATGGCTGCGCGGATAGGCGATGTCCACCGCTTGTCTGAGCGCATCGACGCTGTCTGCACGGACCAAAGCGCCGGCAGCACCTTTGTCACCGCCGCCTAACATTCTCTCTCCGAGCACGCCTTCAACAGTCCGTGCAATATCGCACATTGTCTCCAGTTCCGGGCCGGAGATCTTGTAATCGTCTCGTAGACCCACACCGTCGGTACGGAATATTCGCCCGACGGTTTCGACGTCGCCTGCCTTCCATGCGTCAAGCATCTGGTAGAACCGCTTCTGGGCGAAGTAGATATATTTCAGTCGATCGCACAGATCGGGATGCTTTTCGCTGAACTGTCCCATAATCTTCTCGTAGACGGCGTTGTCCTTGATGTCCGCGAGACACTTGATGTCATAACCTTCTTTCTGCAGTATTGAGACCAGCTCTTCGCACTCTGCTCGCCGGATTTTGTAAGTGGATTTTTCCAGGCCGGGGCGAACGGTGCCGGTATCCATGACCACTATACGGAAATCTGTCGCACCGGCGCCGAGAGGCACATAGTTCACTGTCCTGGCGTTGGGATCATAGTAAGTTCCCATATCTTCCCGACCGAACAGTATCATTATCTGGTCAAGCTGGCCGGATGGCGAGCCTATGTAATCGTTTTCGACCGCCTGCGCCATATCGACGATCTTGAACTTGTCCTCAATCTCAATACCGTTGGCGTCGAGCAATGACAGTATGAGGTTCACGGTCAACGAGGCGGAACGGGACATGCCGCCGCCCGGAATGTCGCCGTAAACGATTCCGTCGATGCCCTGGGTGAGTTCAACACCTTCTCGACTGAGAATGTAGTCGATTCCATAAGGGAACCGTGCCCAAGTGTCCGCAATGGAGGCCGATCTGGGTTCGGGGACGTTTCCGAGCTCGAACTCGACCACGCCGTCATCCGGGAAGTTCGCGCTGAAAAGCTTCACACTGGCTGTTTCGCTCGGTTTGTAAGCCAGCCAGATGAACCTGTCGGTTCCGACGCCGAAAAGCTCCGTACCGTTGTAATCGCCGTGCTCAACTCCGAAGCAGAAGCGCGACGAGGTCCTCCTCACCCTGGCATTCTTAACATCTATCCCGGTAGTCCGGGCCGATGCTTGGATTGTGTCTACCGCGGCTCGATCTTGGCTGGTTACTTCCATCCCGCAATTATCCTTTCGTCAACAATGGACACACCGACGAAGCTGAGCTTGGGATGTGGCGACCTCTGCACTACCAGAATATCGCGTAGAGTACCAAGGTAACTACTATTACCCCGGCACCGAGCCAGACGACCGACGGTGTCGGCC
>Ga0180437_10001396_pt1 | contig 41469 bp, 24 predicted proteins | sample SS_ome_4_FD_132410 | JGI IMG/M metagenome (GOLD analysis project Ga0180437, IMG submission 132410) | Hypersaline lake sediment archaeal communities from the Salton Sea, California, USA - SS_3_D_1 metaG | ecosystem: Environmental > Aquatic > Non-marine Saline and Alkaline > Hypersaline >...
ACAACATGGTCACCGTGGAGCGGTCGGGAGACCACTCCACAACATGGTCACCGTGGAGCGGTCGGGAGACCACTCCACAACATGGTCACCGTGGAGCGGTCGGGAGACCACTCCACAACATGGACCAGGCCACAACCGTTGTGTCTCACGAGATCCTGGATGCACGAAAAAACCCGCGCGGACTCGGAAGCAAAACTTCGCCGAGTCGGCGCGGGCTCTCACGCGATACCCTGGGGCGACCACCCCGAAGGCTCACGTCGATACCGCAGCGCGGAGAATCGATTTGTTGATGTGCCTTTACTCTATCAACTGACGTGAGAAAATCAATCTTCAAAATCGTCCACTACCGCCACTCTCGTCCCAGCAGCAACTACGGGGTGACTCCCTGTTCGGTTGATGTTTAAGATAGTTCGGGTGTTGTTCTCATGCAGGTCATATGATGTTCGACAACGATGCACAACCCGGTTTCGATTCGCCCCATTTCGATGTGATCGACGCGCCGACCAAGGAGTGGATCGATGCGCGGGTGAGTTGGATCGTGCATCAGTTCGGCGCCGATCGGGTGCGGACCTGTGAGGTCGTTGTGCCGACAACGGAGTTCTTTACCGACTCGTTTTCCGCGAGCCAGGAAGAAGTCCGCCAGGTGCTCGATCGAACTTGTGATCTATTGAAGGTCGACGCTCGATTAATCGACCTCGAGTTCTTTGACGAGAAGCAAGCGTTCGAGAATCAAACGACCGCCTTGGGATTGTACCTGCAGGAAGGCGATCGTTATCGGGTCTGGATCGAGAACAAGGAGCTAGAAAATCCCATCGGCATGGTGGCCACCATGGCCCACGAATTGTGTCACGTCCATCTATTGGGGCATGGGCGAGTTTCCGAGGAAGAGGATGATCAGGAACCGCTGACCGATCTGTTGACTGTGTTTCTCGGTCTGGGCGTGATTACGGCGAATGGCGCTTTTCATGACTCCAATTGGCATGCGGGAGGCTGGGAAGGATGGCAGGTCGGGCGGCGTGGTTACCTGACGATGGCCATGTATGGCTACGCCCTGGCCCTGTTTGCCAATTTGCGTGGCGAGCGGAAACCGTCGTGGGCCAAGCACCTCCGCGCAGATGTGCGCCACGCCTTCGAGAAGACTTGTCGATTCTACGAGCAACACCCTTGGCAAGGTGTCGGCCGTTTGCGGCAGACGACCGCGCGGCCGACCTTGACACGAACCGAAGAGTTGCCGGAGGTCGAGAAAGAGGCGGCCGAGCATCGCACCGAGTTTGAGGAGGGGGAGTGTGACTATTGTGGTGAACCGCTGACCGAGAACGACCTGGTCGAGGGGATCTGTGCCGACTGTTGGACTTCGGTGGAAGAGAATGATCAAGCGTTGGCAGAAGATCGGGAAAATGAGCAACTCATGATCCGGCGAAGGAACGCCTTCTTGAAGTGGGCCGGAATTCTGGTGGGGGCTGCGATCCTGGTGATGATTCTCCTCGACTCGCTCGGTCTGTTAGAATCCTAGCGTAGGCGGCGACCAGCTCGTGGGGCATACTCATGATTCAGTGCACTCCGATCGGAATCTGTTCCTGGAATTTTACGCTGGAAGGGGACAACCACCGGGCGCTGTTGATTTTCGACTGGTGGAGCGAACAGGGCTCTATCGAGTGTGACGGAGTCGCCCTCGATGTTCGCAAAGAGAATTTCTGGAGCGGTCACTGGACGCTACAGCAGGGTGGCGAATCGCTGGCCACTGCTCAGAAAGCGAGCCCTTTCTCCAGATCATTCGAGGTTCGAGACGCCTCGGCTCGGTTCGACCTCTATGCCGAATCGATATTCGGTCGTAGCTTCTGCCTTGATCGCAACGATCGGAAGGTGGCAATGTTTGTTCCGGTTCATCCTTTCACCAGGCGAGCGACCATCGAAATGCAGCCGGCCGAATGCGACTTTACCACGGTCGCCTTTTGCTTCTGGTTGGTCGTGACCATCTGGCGACGACAGAGCAAGAACTCCAAATAGACAAATTCCGCGGGAGTCCGCCGGCCCACCAGCACCGCCGGTTACTTGCCCGACTTCAGCTTCTTGATGGCCGCGGGCAGATCCTCATCGACCAGTCCCCGCACGCCGCGGCCGCCGTCGAGACGCAGCTGCACGTCGTCGACGACTTCATCGACGGTTGGTACCCAATACTTGGCCATCTCTTCCTTGGGCAGCGTCTTGAGCGGTCGCACGATGCGAAAGCCGACGGTGCGGGCCGGTTCGTTGGTGAACCACCACGGGCTGAGCGGCAGATTGGGGTCTTCTTCCTTCCAGTCTTCGTCGCTAGAGGCCAGCTTGGCCGCCGCGCGGCACCGATCGGCTTCGTCGTCCCAGGAGCCACCACGAAGCACGCGGGGATAAAACACGTCGGGTCGGGCCAACACGTCGGCCGCTTGATGCGGCTCATCGGCCAGTCGCTCGTAGCCGTTTTCGAAGTATTGATCGAGCGTCCACTCGCAGGCGTTGCCATGCATGTCGTAGAGGCCCCAGGGATTCGGCTTCTTCTTGCCGACCAGTTGCGGCCGACCATCGGAATTTTCGTAATACCAGGCGTAGTCGCCCAGCTGCGCCGGATCGTCGCCAAAGTGATAGGCCGTGGTCGTGCCAGCCCGACAGGCGTACTCCCACTCCGCCTCGCTGGGGAGTCGATATTGGCGACCGGTGACGCCGCTGATCCACTGGGTGTATTGTTTGGCGGCATATTGCGACATAGTCACGGCCGGCTGCTGTGGTTTTTCGCCCAGACCAAATGTGTAACTCGGATCGTAGAGCTGTGTCGGCGCGGTGATGGCGTCGATTTCGTTCTCTGTGGTGATGGGGCGAATGCCGGAAGCCTCGAACGATTTGAATAGTTCGTAGAGCTTCATGTATTCTTTGTACTCCGACCAGGTGACCTCGTACTGGCCCATCCAAAATGGTTCGATTTCGATCGTCCGCTGCGGGCCTTCGTCGTCACTCCGCTTGGTCTCGTCGGCCGGCGAGCCGATGGTGAACTTGCCGCCGGGGATCGGCACCATCGAGTATTCCGCCTCGGTGCCGGGAATCTTCACCGTGTAGGGAACCATGTAGTGGTCGCCGACCTTCACGAAGCGACCGCTGGTCGGCTTGGTCTTGCTGATGCCCGGGTGTTCGGTCGCTCCCTGCTCAGTCGAGTCGTCGGCCTGAGCGGCCGGTGCGGGGCCGGTCAGCAGGATGGCCAGCGAGGCCAGGGCAGCGAGCAGGGTTCTTGAACCGGCGGGCAGCAGGGCGTGGCGCATGGGCAGATCTCGATAGGGCAGGGGAGGAAGCCATTGTGGGAGGGAGGGACCGGATCCCGGCGGGACTAGCTCCATTGTACGCGGAGCAGAGCGGTGGGGGTACAAGGCGAAAACAACGACGTTTTCAGGTCCGTGACGGTGTCGGTGACTTGAGGCTGCCATTTCTCCCGTCTGCTAGCAGGTTGGTCGGTTCACGATGGGGTGTTAAGAGTGAGGTGGTGCAGCGGTTAGGTCTTCAGCGAGACAGGAGAGGAAGGCTACCGGACGACGTACTCCAATTGGAAGGGGAGACCGCCATGGATGCACAGCTGGAAGAACTCGAGTATCGATCGGCATCTTGTTCTCAATTTTCTCTGAGCAGTGTGTTGCTAATTGTTACCGCCAACTCCGTTGCCTTTGCGCTCTTAACTCAATTTGGCTTCTGGTCCTACGCTCTATTCATCCCCTCGATCTGCGTTCCCCTCATGACGGTCGGGCATGTCCTTGAGATCCTGGGTTGCGCTGGAGTTCGTCTGAAACAACCTCTATTGCGCATCGTCCCTTGGATCCTCCGCGAAGTTGGTGCGACGATCTTCGCTCTCGCTTTGGTGGCCTTTTTCAGTTCTTCGGCGATCGTGTTGGCGGGCACGCTATTGATCTTCCTCGCGAGTTGAGTACCCGCCGGAAGCAAGTCAGAGAAGTTCGATCTGTCGCCACGCCGGGGGGCTCTCGTTCACAACAGCGGGCATCGAGCAGCGGTCGGGATGAATCAGATGAGCGAGGATCTCGACCGTGTCGATCAGTCGAGGACCGCTGCGGTTGAGATAGGCGTTGCCATCCATGATGGTGACTCGACCGCTGCGGACGGCCGACAGATTTTGCCAGCCGTCGAGCTGCGCGAGTGACTGGCACTCGCTCCAGGTGCGCTCGATATCGAAGCCGCACGGTGCCACGATGAGCACCTGCGGATCGTCAGCGACGATGGCCGACCAGTCGACATAGGGACTGTGCTCTCCCGCAGTGGCCAGGTTGTATTGCCCGCCGGCGCGGCGGACCAGATCGGGAGTCCAATTGCCGGCGATCATGATGGGGTCGAGCCATTCGATGATCGCCACACGAGGCGCCGCTTCGGGTGGCGCGCCCGCGACCTGTGCGCCCGTGATTTGGGCTTCCACCGCTGTCAGTCGGTCGTTCAGCTGGGCCAGGAATCGCTCGGCGGCCGCCGTGGCGCCGAGCTGCTCGCCGAGGCGGCGGATATCTTGCAAGACATCGACGAGGGAGTCGGGCGAGAGCGAGATGATTTTCGTATGACGGAGCGCCTCGCTGCGCTCGACCAGCGAAACGACATCTTCATAGCGGACGGCACAGACATCGCATTGCGCTTGGGTGACGATGAAGTCGGGCGCCAAGGTCTCCAGTTGCGCACGATCAATCTCATAGAGGGCCATGCCGGCGGCCGATTGCTGTTTGACTTGCGTGTCGATCTCCAGGCTGCTGAGCGAATCGTCGATGTGGGAAAAGGTAACCCTTGGCTGCTCGGCCACCTCGGGCGGCCAGTCGCACTCGTGGCTCACCGCCACGACCTGGTCCGCCAGCCCCAGCCCGTAGAGCATCTCCGTGGCCGAGGAGAGTAGCGAGGCGATGCGGGGTCGTGTTGTGTTGGGCGAAGCCGAGGAGGACATGGCGACGATTGTGAAAAGGAGACTGGTCGGGATGGAGGTGGATTCACTATGGCGGTCGAGCCAGCCTGGGTTATCCGCGGCCGGCCAGGATCCAGAACAACGCCAGCCCCGCGGCCAGCGCACCAAACAAGATGGCGAGTTTTTTCCAGGAGATATCCGGGACGCCGGCCTGGTCGTAGACGACGCGGGCGTCGAAGGCCTTGCGGAGCCGGCTCAGTTCGGCGCGATACGACTCGTCGCTTTCGTCCCAGGTGATGTCGAGTTCACTCAGCACACCTTGGATCTGTCGGGCGTTGATTGGCCGATCGTAGGGATCTTTGGCCAGGCAGGCATCGACGATTTCGCACAAACTCTCGGGCAACGTGGGATCGACTTGCGAAAGCGGCACGTGTTTGTCGTTCAAGTGCTGTTCAAAGATCTGAGCGAACGTGGCGCCTTGAAAGGGTGGCCGACCGGCCACCATTTCGTAGAGCATGCAGCCGAGCGCGTAGAGATCGGTCTGGCTGCCGACGAGGCCGACGTCGCCGCGGATCTGTTCAGGAGCCATGTAGAGATAGGTACCGACAATCAGCCCCGAGGCGGTGAGGCCGGTTTCGCCCGTGTCGAGCGCGATGCCGAAGTCGCCCAGCTTCAGCTCGCCTTCGTAGGTCATGTAAAGATTGCCTGGCTTCAAGTCGCGATGGACGATGCCATGATTATGAGCGTGTTGCAACGCGGAGCAGAGCTTGATTCCGTACCGCGCGGCCTGTTGCCAGGGCAACTTCGGATTGTCGGCGAGGACCTCTTTCAGCGAACCCCCTTTGACGAGTTCCATGGCGAAGAAGATACGATTGGCCGCCGGACTCTCGGCGTCGTTCCGCCCGCCTCCGTAATAGCGAATGATGTTCGGGTGGCTGAGCTTGGCGAGAATAAGCATCTCGCGTTGAAAGCGGGCCACGATGTTGGCGTCTTGCGAGACCTCGGGCAGCAGGATCTTGACCGCCACATCGCGCCCGGTCTCTTTTTCGATGGCCTGATAGACGGTGCCGACGGTGCCGGTGCCGAGCAGTTCACCGAGTTCGAATTCGTCAAGTGTTCGTCGTGAGGACATATATCATTGACGGCGAGATGGAATTCGAGACCCGAGCGAGATCGACTGCCTGCGCCGACTGGATTGGAAAGATGCCGACCGCCGCAGCGCGACCTGAGCCTCTATCGTAGCGGCTAGCTGTGACCGTTCCAACTCGTCCTGCGAGCCCAGCTCTCGCGGCCGCTGCTCTTGGGCAAGAAAGCGTTACGGCGACGGGTCGGGGTCGCGACTCATCGGGTCGACCGGAGGCCAGGTGTTGGTCCGCGCGGAGTGATCCGGTCTGGTGGGCTGCCGCGGTGGGGGATCGACGCCGAACATCACCCGCACGCTGGGGCGGAACAAGACAATGAAGGTGCAGACACCCAAGATGGTGCCGAACGGCATCGACAGGCAGTGCACACCGGCCACGACCAGGCAGAAGGTGTATCCCGTGTGTTGGGTGAGATATCGACCGACGGCGATCGTGCAGGCGGCAAACACCAGCGAGGCGAGGGCGAGCGTGCAAAAGAAGGCAGTAAAGAAATTGCCCAACCAGGTGAGACCAGGGAGATGATCCGGCTGGGGATTCCTGGCCGCTTCCGCGAAGATATCCAAGACTTCTCTGCCCGCGCCGAGAAAGGCAAACAAGCTCACCGCGCCGATAATTCCCAGCGCCCCGGAAATGTAATAGCACACCGAAAGGATCTGGAGATGCCCCTGGTCCGTTTCCATTGTCGGCCTCGAAATTTCCAAGTGAGTATCGCTTTCAAGTGAATGTCGTTGGAGGCCCCGACCAGTGAGTTCTTTACTCCGTCTGACCGCTTACCTCTTCGAGGATTTTACGGATGCCCGCCTCGATGATCTGTTGCGACTCGGGCCGAGGTGCCAGGCGGGTCGTGTAGTTGAGCGCTGAGCCGAGCGGAGCCGCCTCGTAACCGCCCGACGCGGCCAACAAGTAATCGCGCCGAGTGGCGATGTAGCCGTTCATGCCGTTGGTGTAACCGAGCACCATGTTGTGCTCGAAGGGAGAGACCGACTCGGCGAACAGCGTGTAGTAAGAGAACGTCTCATGCGGTAGCGCCAGAATGCAGAACTCGTTGCCCAGGGCGAAGGCGCTGATCGGAAACCGCAGTGTCGCCGGTTGTTGTTCGTCGGCGAGGGCCAGTAGCCCTTGCAACCACTTGCGGCGGGCTTCATCCCGCGTCTCGGCGATTCGCTTCTTGATCTGTTCCGCGGAGGGTGGTTCCTGCAAAGGTAGTTCCAGCTCGGTCGAAGCCACCCGCAGCCGAGGGCTTTGGATGATGTGGCCGGGCGACTTCATGGCCCGCTCCACCGCGTAGGAGAGATCGCGGGCCGCGGTATCGGCGGCGCGAATTCCCCCGGCCAGTGGGAAGCCGTTGATGTCGCCACCGGCCCCTTGGGCGAACATGAAGACGCCGCCACTACCTCCGGCGCGGGCCATGGCCTGCATCCGTTTGACCGCATAGCCGGGATAGTCGCCGCCAATCTTGTTCGACGCTCGCTGCACAATGACAGGATGGGCGGCATAGCTGAACAGCACGCCAATGCGTTCCACGCCCGGCACTTCGGCACAGAGCACATCGGTCCAAGGCAGATTGCTGCCGTGGGGATTGGGGGCCATGACGATTCTGCCCTGGTGCATGAGCCGCCGATTGATGCCGATCTGCGCGGCTTCGCGTTGGAATCGCAAGCGACAGGGTTTCACTTGTGCGGCGGCCTGCTTCGCCACGGTGGCGAACTTCTTGACCAACTCGTCGTACCACGGCTGAGTGCCCTCATTGTTGGGCGGAGCCCAGGCACCGATCATCGGCGCGCTGTGATTGTGGCTGGTGTTGATCATGATGTGGGTTGTCGGTATCTCGGTCGCCTCGTGAATCGCTTTTCGTAGCCGCTCGTTGAAGGGAATGTCGAAACCACAGTAATCGCAAGTCACTACCGCCACGCGTGTCGAGCCGTCGCTGAGGACCAGTGCCCGCGCGAAGATCGGTTCCTCGACGCCGGTGCTCCGCGCCGGTCGCATGGCCAGCGCGGTCCCCTCGGCAGGCGGCGTGACATCGATCTCCGCGGCGCCGGCCTGGATGGTTGGCTCACTTGTTACCTGGGGCGAGTCGTCGTCGGCCATGCCTCGGGTGGTGGTGAAGCTGCATAAGCTGACCACCATGGCGAGAAGCAAGATGCGGAGCGGGCTGCGGTTCATATTGTTCCTGAAGGCTGCAATTCGAGATGGCCTAAGGCACGGGTTGGCGGGCCGAGAAAATGAACGGTCGGAAGACAGGGGCCTGGTTGCAGATGAGGATCACTCACTCGCCCCGGCGCTGCTCCTTGAGTTTCTTCCACAGTTGCGAGATACCGTCCTTGATAATCGTTTCCGATTCGGCCGAAGGGGGCATGCGATGGGGAGTCGGCGAGGCTTCATATCCGGCGCGATAACCGAGATCGTAGTCCTTCTTGGCGGCCACATAGCCTTCGATGCCGTTGGTATAGCCGAAGACCAGCGTGTGTTTGTAGGGCGACTTTTCGACAGCCCACAACTGATAGTCGCAAAACGTTTCATGCGGCAGCGCGATAATGCAGACCTCGTCGCCAATAGCAAACGCGCTCATCGGGTAGGGCATCGTCTTCGGTTGCTTCGACTGCGACAACTTCTTCAGTCGCTGGTAGCGCAGATCGCCAGGCGACTTGGTCAATAGCTTGTCCAATTCCTCAGCCGGCGGTGGTTGTTGGATCGGTAGATCGACCTGGTAAGAAGCGTCGTGAATATCGGCCGGCGCGATGTCCTCCAGCTGCACGCGCGTGACCGCCTGGCCAAGCACCAGACCGACACGACTACAGGCGTCGAGGCCTCCCTTGAGAGGAAAGGCGTTGATGTTGCCTCCACAGCCCTGGGCGAACATCAGCACGCCCCCTTTGTTCTTCGAGGGCATCAGCATCTTGTGTAAATGCATCACGGCGTAGCCGGGATAGTCCGCGCTGATCAGCGAGCTGGAACTGTGAATCACCACCGGGTGGGCGGCATAGGCAAACAAGATCCCGATTCGTTTATTGTTTTCTCCGTAGACACCGATCACGTCGACCCAGGGGACCACCGGACCGTCGGGATTGACCGTCATCGTCACGCCCCAGGCGGCCGGCATACGTCGGTTGAAGCCGATCTGGACCGATTCGCGACCGACGGCGACGCGAGCCGGCTCCAGACTTCCCATCGCCTCGGCGGTGATCTTGGTGATCTTCTGCAAGACTTCGCGGCCGTAAGACGGAGTCTTGGAGTCGGCTGGCAGACCCGCCCCGGGGGCGTTGTGGGAGTGGCTGCAATTGAACATCACACGCGAGGCGGGAATACCGGTCTCTTTCTCAATCGACTCGCGGAGCGCCGTGGCGTAGGCGATGCCGGTGCCGACCAGGTCGGTCGTGATGATCGCGATCGGCGCAGTCCCGTCGTCGATTACCAATACCCGAGCAAACAGTTCATCGGCCACCCCGGTACTCTTCGAGCCGGGGCCGACGATCGAGATCGGTTCGGTGGGGGTGATGTTGACCTCGGCCGCCGCGGCGCGGAACACCGCCTCTTCCGCGCAGACCAAGCTCGGACCGCAGACGAAAAACAGGACGAGCGTCCAGACGCTGAGCAGCGAGCGAATCGAGAACGCCGTCAGGCGGGCATGTAGGGACAGGAGTCGATTGGTCGAGGGCATCTTCATGGCACAGCTCACGGGGAGAGAGAGGCGAGGCGACGGATTGCCAAGTGGTCCTGATTTTAGCAGATCGAGGAGACCGCCGGGACGACTTTTTTGTTGGTCTGAAGCGACAATTCGACTGGTGTCATCGCCGATCACCGATTACGCTGTCGGGCGAAGTCGATCGCCAGCGAGTGGGCAGCGTGACGAGCGCGGTCGATCGAACAACCGGTCACGTGGCCAACAACATCAATTGAGTAGAGCACCCCTTAGCGACCAGCACAAAGGATGAATGTCATGGGCGAGATGTTCGCGACCGACAAATTGTTGACGATCGATTCTCTTTTCACCCTGGCGATGCTGATCTTGCTGCAAGCGGTGCTCGGTTTTGACAACCTGCTCTACATCTCCATCGAGTCAGGTCGGGCACCGGCAGAGAGTCAGGCCAAGGTGCGGCGGCTCGGCATCGGCCTGGCGATCGTGTTGCGCATTGTCCTGTTGCTCACGCTGCTGGGGATCATCAGTCGGCTGACGATGGTGTTGTTCGAAATCGAATGGACCGGTGTTATTACCGGTTCCTTCGATTTTCACAGCTTGACTCTATTAGTGGGTGGTGTTTTCATTCTCTACACGGCTCTCAAAGAGATCTATCACATGCTCTCTTTGGATGAGCTGGGCGACCATCAGTCGCGCGAACCGAAGTCGGTCGCCGCGGTGGTGACTTGGATCGTGACGATGAACCTGATCTTCTCGTTCGACTCGATCCTCAGCGCAATGGCCCTGACGAGTAACTTCTGGATCATGACCACGGCGATTGTGATTAGCGGATTGATGATGATCTATTTGGCCGATCGCGTCTCGGATTTCCTGAAGAAGAACCGTCTCTATGAAGTGTTGGGTCTGTTCATCCTGCTGATTGTCGGCATGATGCTGCTTAGTGAAGGGGGGCACAAGGCGCATCTTCACTTCTTCGGCTACCCGATCGAAGCGATGGCAAAATCGACGTTCTACTTCACGATCGCCGTGCTGGTGTTGGTCGATATCGTGCAGGGTCGCTACCAGAGAAAACTGATGGCCCAGCGGCGGGCCGAGTTGGAAAATCGGGCGATGTGAGCAAGCGCTGCCGCGGGATCGACGCCGGATGCCGGCCACGCGGCGCCGGCAAGACGCGCGGAGTCTACGGCTGCGAGACGGGCTTTTTCAACGTCGTGAGATACTCGACCAGATTGACCAAATCGTCAGCGGTCAGGTTCTTCTGCAGGTCGGACGGCATCAGCGAGATATCGAGCTTGACCAGCTCGTCGATGTCGCTCTGCGGGAACGACTGCTCGACGCCTTCGCTGTTCTTGAGCGTCACACTGTCGGCGGTCTTGCTGACCAGAATTCCGTTGGCTGAGAGTCCGTCATTGGTGACGAGCAGATAGGTCTCGTAGTTGTGGCTCACGCCGGCACTCGGATCGAGAATTGAAACATAGAGTGCTTCGCGAGAGAGTTTGTTGCCGATTTCCGACAGGTCGGGTCCGACCTCGACCCCCTGGCCGGACACTCGATGGCACTTGATGCAAGTGCCCTGTTTGGCGAACACCTCGGCACCCGCGGCGACATCGCCTCGGCGAGCCGTCAGTTCTTCAAGCGGCGGAAGCGGTTCGGCCGACTTTGTCTCCGGCAGCGTAAGATGTTTCGCAGCTTGTGTGCGGATCGCTTTGTCCCAAGAGGTAAGCAGAATATTGGCTACAGTGAACTTGAGAGCCTCGGGCAGCTCACCGCTGGCCGCCATCTTCAAGAGCAGTTTTTGACCTTGGTGTTGGCGGCCGAGTCCCCGCGCAGCCGCCGTGCGAACCTCCGCTCCGCGGTCTTCGTCGTTGAGCAGCCCAATCAGCGCCTCGAAGCCGCGGCGGTCGGCCAGATAACCAATCGCTTGCACCACGCGGGCGGCGATCTGCGGATCTTGCTCCGACAGAGCGGCCGTCAGTTGATCGACTTGATCGAGCCGCACGATGGTGGCCACCGGACGAGCGGTCTCGCCCAGATTGGCGGAATCGACGGCCAGCTGGAGCAAAGTCGGGAACATCTCCTTGAGTCCGAAGTGAACGACCAGATCGTAGGAGACTGGATGTCGTGGATTGCGCTGCAAATGTCGCAGCAGGGCTGCCTTGATCTCGGGTTGAGCTGCCAGATCGAGATCCGTCATCCGCCGGGCGACCTCGACGGTGAAATGATCGAGTTGGATCTTCTGGTTCTCGTCGGCTGCTGACTTGCTCTTGCCCAAGGCGTATTGAGCCAGCAATGTCAGTGACTTCGACTTGTTTTCCGAATCGGCTTGGAAGTCGAACGCCCGGATCCAGCGTGGCCAGCTGTCGAGCGACACCTTCTCGCCGAGGATCAAGTAGGTGATCAGCGCCGGGGTTAGGGTGGCGCGACTCCGCCAGATGATGTCGTGCGCAGCCGCGTTGTCGATATCGCCATGCACGGCACTGCGCCAAGCTCGTAGGCAGACGTCCCAGTTGTAATGAGCGCCGATGCCGAGTGCTTCCAGATACCAGCGATCCTGGCCGTCGTACTGAATGGCCAGCCGCGCCCACATGTTGGCGATCTCGGCCGCCCTACCGGCTTCCGCTTCGCGAAGCGCGATGGCACACTCGCGGCGGACTTGAGGCGAGGCATCGTTGATCAAGTCATCGGACATGGGAATGGGAAAGTGCTTCGACTGTCGCATCATGCGAACGCTGGCCGCGCGGATGGCAGGATCGTCGGCTGTCGACGCCTGATGAACAATCTGGGCAAGCCCCTGGGGAGCAAATCCGGCATCCTCCAGCTTCTTGGCCAGCCACCACAACGCACGTGCTCGGCGACGCGGGTGTTCCTCTGAAGCAGCGATTGCGGAGACCGCTTGTTCTCCCTCGACGCCCATTTTCATGAGAGCATGCCAGGCTCGATAACGCGTGTCTTCGTTGGGGCTGACCAAAGCTTGGGCCGCCGCCTTGGGATCCTTGAAGTCGACCGCTTCGATCTTGTAGGCGTGGCCTGGCGGGGCGATGCGGAACAGCCGGCCGCGAGCCGTGTCGTCTTGGCGATGGCCCCCGACGCCCGGGTCGTACCAGTCGGAAATGAATACCGAACCGTCGGGCGCGACCGCCACGTCGGCCGGGCGGAACCAGCGGTCGCGAGCGCCGTCGACCAAGTTGACGACGCGGGCTTTATATCCCGCACCTTCAGTCTCGACCGGGTAGGCGCGGACGATACTCGGGCCCGGGTCGCAGTGGATCATCTGACCGCGAAACACTTCGGGCAGTAGATCGCCTTCGTAGATGACCATGCCGGTGGGGGAGCCGGCGCCGGTCTGCAGCAGATTGGGAATACTGCCGGGGTCGTTCTGGTGCCAGTGCCGCCGGGAGATGTCTGAGTTGCGATTGATGCGTCGCGCGGCCCAGTGTTCGCCGGTCAGTTCGTGGGTGTATCCGTAGTTCCCGAATTCCATCACGTAGTTGATTCGCACGCCACGATTGCCGTCGTCGTCGTTGTCGCTTTGCCACATCGTGCCGAAGGCGTCGACCGCCACTTCGTAATTGTTGCGGAAGTTGTGGGCCAGCGTCTCGACGTTCGAGCCGTCTTCGTCGCAGCGAAAGACCATGCCCTGGCGATAGGGATCTCCGATATCGCGGACCTCGTTGCCAGCCTTGTCGACGACGAACTTGCCGTCGGGGGTTTTCAGCTGGCCACCCGCGTTGCCCATGTTGAAGTAGAACTTGCCGTCGGGGCCGAAGACAAAGGAGTGGATGCTGTGGTCGTGCTGCTGGCCACCGATGCCGGTGAAGAGCTTTTCTTTCTTGTCCGGTTTGTCGTCCCCATCTTCGTCGGTGAAGACCAACACGTTGGGCGCCGAAGAGACGGCGACCTTGTTGCCGAACACGCCGATGCCGATCGCCGAATCGATGTCGCGACCTTGGTAATAGACGTGCGAGCTGTCCATCACGCCGTCGCCGGTCGTGTCTTCGAGAATCAAAATGCGATCGCCCTCGGGTCGCTTGTTGCGGTTGTGGCGATAGTTCATGACTTCGCAGACCCACACCCGGCCGCGATAGTCGACCGCTAGATTCGTGAGGCTGACGATCATTGGCTCGGAGGCGGAGAGGGTCGCTTCCAGTCCCTCGGCCACATCGAGATTCGCCACCGCGTCGGCGGGCGTCTGCGCGCCGCGGGCGATCTGCTCCGTCAGATCGTTACTTTCCGCCGGGGGGACAAGCGAAGTGATCAGCAGGGTGGCGGCAGCGGCAAAGAGCAGCAGGCAGGCAGTGACGCGGAGCTTCATGATGAGATTGTTTTGGTAGGGAGAAGGGTGGGGGAGGCGGAATTTCGTGGCGGGAGGGAGGTTTTTTGGCAGGAGGGGGGAACCGAAGGTTCGGTGAAGAACCGGTGCTTCGTTACGCCAAAATATCGTGCAGCACGTGCGGTTCTTCATCGACGCCGGTGAGTCGCTGCTCGAGGCCTTGGAACTTGAAGGTGAGTTTGTTGTGTTGCAGCCCAAGCGTGTGCATGATCGTGGCCAGCAGGTCGCGGATGTGGACCGGCTTGTCGACGATGTTGTACCCGTACTCGTCGGTCTTTCCGTAGGTCATGCCCCCGCGAATGCCGCCGCCGGCCATCCAGATGGAGAAACTACGCGGGTGATGATCGCGACCGTAGTTGTCCCGCTGGAGCTTGCCTTGGCAGTAGACGGTGCGGCCGAATTCAGTAGCCCAGACAATGAGCGTGTCATCGAGCAGACCGCGTTGCTTGAGATCGGTGATCAGCGCCGCGTCGGGTTGATCGATGTCGCCACACTGTCGCCGCAGGTCGGCCGGCAAGTGGTCGTGCTGGTCCCAACCGCGATGGAAGAGTTGAATGAAGCGGACGCCCCGTTCGACCATTCGCCGAGCGAGCAGGCAATTGGCGGCGTAGGTGCCCGGCTGGCGAGAGTTCGGCCCGTAGAGCGTGAAGGTGTGGTCCGATTCATCGGAGAGGTCCATCAACTCGGGCACCGATTCCTGCATGCGGAAGGCCATCTCGTATTGCGAAATGCGAGCCAGGGTTTCCGGATCACCCGACTGCTCGTATTGCAGGCGGTTCAACTCCGCGACGTGATCGTGCAGCTTGCGCTGGCCGTCGCGATCGAGTCCGCTGGGATCGTTCAGATAGAGCACCGGATCGGCGCCGCTGCGGAACTTGACGCCTTGATGTTTGGCGTCGAGGAAACTGTTGTTCCAGAGTCGATGGTGTAGCGGCAATACATCCTTGCGCTGTGAACTGCCATTGGACATCAGCACCACAAAGGCGGGCAACACCTGGCTCTCGCTGCCCAGGCCGTAGCTGACCCAGGAGCCGATGCTCGGCAGTCCCGGCTGTTGCGAGCCGGTCTGCAGCAGCGTGATGCCGGGATCGTGATTGATCGCCTCGGTATACATCGAATTGATCAGGCAAATATCGTCGACCACTTTAGCGGTGTGGGGCAGGACGTCACTCAACCAGGTTCCGCACTCGCCATGTTGATGGAAATCGAAATAAGAAGAGGCGACCGGCAACTTCTTCTGATCGATGGTCATGCGGGTTAGTCGTTGACCCTTGCGTACCGATTCCGGCAGGTCCTGGCCGTGCAGTTCGCGAAGCCGCGGCTTGTAGTCGAGCATGTCGTGCTGGGCCGGGCCGCCCGACTGGAACAGATAGATAACCCGCTTGGCCCGCGGCGCGAAATGGGGACCGGGCGTAGCGGTCGGGGTGGGCGCCGCGGCCGGAGCGGCGGAGGCCGTCTCGTTGGCGTAGCCCTCTTGGGTCAGCAGCGAAGAGAGCGCGGCGGCGCCAAGTCCCGTGCCGGCGGTGCCAAAGAAGTGGCGGCGGGTCAGCAGTCGTCGAAGTTCTTCCTGCGGGCTCATGCGTTAGCCTTTGGTGATCGTCTCATCGAGGTTCAACAGAATACGCGCTACCGCGGTCCAGGCGGCGTGTTCGGACAGATCGAGTTCTTCATTGCGTTTCGATTCGCCGATCGAGAGCAGCTGTCGCGCGGCCTCGGCGTCTTGTTTGAACGTGGCCAGTTCCGTCTGATAGACGCGGGCGAGCACCTGCTGCTCGGCGTCGGTGGGCCGGCGAGCCAGGGCAAGCCGATAGGCGTACGTGATGCGCTCGGCGGGCGTGGTGCCTCCTACCGTCATAATACGCTCGGCGAAGTGCCGGGAGGTTTCCAGGAAGGTGGGGTCGTTGAGCAGCACCAAGGCCTGGAGCGGCGTATTGGTCCGTTCTCGACGGACCGTGCAGACTTCCCGCTCGGGGGCGTCGAAGGCGTTGAGAGCCGGCGGAGGACACGACCGCTTCCAAAACGTATACATGCCACGGCGGTAAAGGGCGTCGCCGTGATCCTGTTTGTAGACCAGTCCGCCGTACGACTTGATTCCGAAGGCCACTTCGTCCCAGAGCCCCGCTGGCTGATAAGGGCTCACACTGGGGCCGCCCAGTTTTTGTACCAACAGACCGGAAATGGCCATGGCATTGTCGCGAATCATCTCGGCCGGCAAGCGAAATCGAGGACCCCGCGCGAGCAGCCGGTTGAAGGGATCCCGCTCGTGCGACTCGGGCGTGATGCGACTCGACTGCTGGTAGGTGGCCGACATGACAATCTCTTTTTGCAACGCCCGCACATTCCAGCCAGTCTCGATGAACCGGGTGGCCAGATAGTCGAGCAGCTGCGGATGGGAAGGGAGCGTGCCTTCGCTGCCAAAGTTCTCACTGGTCTCGACGATGCCGGTGCCAAAGTAGATCTGCCAAAAGCGATTGACCGTGACGCGGGAGACGAGCGGGTTGGCCGGATCGGTGAGCCAGCGGGCTAGCCCGAGGCGATTGCCCTCCGCGCCTTCCGGCAGCGGAGGAAGACTGGCGGGAACGCCGGCGGTGACCTTATTGCCATGTTGGTCGAACAGCCCGCGCTCGAGCACAAACGTATCTCGGGGCTTGGTCATCTCCTGCATGACCATCACGCTGGGTAGCGAGCGATAGACACGTTTGCTCTCGCGATCTTTTTCTCGGCGCTGCTTCTTCAGTGTCGCGTACTGTTTATCGACGTTGTCGAGATAATACGCGCGGAGTTTCGACTGTTGTTTGTCGCTTCTCCGGTCGGCGGCCAGGCGAACGATGTCGTCGACGGGGGTCATGCCCGGCGTGTCGGGGGCCGCGGTTTCTTTGTCGGAAGTCGAGGCGATCTTATCTTCGGAAGCCGAGGGTGATTCTCCGTCGGAAACGGACGTGGAGCCGGTCAGCTGCCGCCGTCGCTCGGTGACCCAGGCTGTGAGATGTTCGTCGCACTGCTGCCGATGGTTGGTCAGTTGCTTGTCGATGGCCGCCAGTTCGGCTTGCGCCACTTCGTATTGCTGCCGCTGTTTGTCGTCCGGCAAGGTGACCATCGGCTCGGCATTGCCGAGGGCGCCGTCGATGCCGCGATCGGTAATCGTGTTGAAGAGCGCGAAGAAGCGGTAGTAGTCTTCCTGAGTGATCGGGTCGAACTTGTGGTCATGACAACGGGCACACTTCATGGTCAGGCCGAGAAACACGGTGGCCGTGGTGTGGACGCGATCGACGACATACTCGACACGGTACTCTTCGGCAAAGGCTCCGCCCTCGAAGTTGATCCCGTGATTGCGATTGAATCCGGTGGCAATCTTCTGCTGCTGCGTGGCGTCAGCCAGCAGGTCGCCGGCCAGCTGTTCGGTGGTGAACTGATCGAACGGCATATTCCGCTGGAAGGCTTGAATGACCCAGTCCCGCCACCGCCACATTTCGCGAATCGAATCGACGTGGTAACCGTGGGTGTCGGCATAGCGGGCCGCGTCGAGCCACTCCAGGGCCAGCCGCTCGGCGTGGGCCGGTGAGGCCAGCAGACGATCGACCACCTTTTCATAGGCGTCTTCGCTCTCGTCGGCCAGGAAGGCGTCGAGTTCCTCGATCGTGGGTGGCAGCCCGGTGAGGTCGAGCGTGACGCGACGCAGCAAGGTTTCGCGACGGGCCGGCACAGACGGCTGCAAGCCTTCTTTCTCCAGTCGGGCGAGCACGTAGCGGTCGATCATTCCTCGAGGCCAACTGATGCGATCGATCGTCGGAGGACCGTCTACTTTGGGCGGGACAAACGACCAGTGCTGCTGCCAGGGGGCGCCGGAGTCGACCCACTTGGTGAGGGTCTCAATTTCCGCGGGAGTGAGTTGTCGCTCCGCGTCGGCCGGGGGCATGCGTTGGTCGGCGTCGTCGGTGGTCAGCCGGCGAATCATCTCACTGGCTGCCGAGTCGCCAGGTTGGATGATCGGATGACCGTCGCGCTCGCCGAGCGCGTCCTCTTTGGTATCGAGCCGCAGATCGGCCTCCCGGTTCTGTCCGTCGGGTCCGTGGCAACGAAAACAGGCGTTGGAAAGAATGGGGCGAATGTCGCGCGTAAAGTCGATCGCGCCGGGTTCGTCCTTCCCCTTCACTGGATCGCCGTCCGCCCAGGCGTTGTCACTTGCCAGCCAACAGAAATTCAGCAAGAGCAGAATGCCGAGTGAGTTCTTCGAGATCGTGTTCATGGAGGCGGGAGGCGAGGTGAGGGGGGCGTGACTTGCTCGACCGCTTATTGTAGCCGGAATCGATGGCGGACCAAAGTCTTCGGCAGGCGTTTTTCCCCTAGGAAATAGGGGTCGTAAGGGGCGGCGGGGCGAAGCAGTTCACCGACAGCCAGGTCCGCTCGCGGTCGTTGAGAACTCCGTTCACGAAGGACCGCAACCGATGGCTCTGAGAATATGCGGAGAGCGATCGCGAGAGAAGGCTTTGCACGGCAGCGTCGCTGAGAAGAAGGCACCCCGTGACGAATGAACCCGAGGCGGTGCCGCGGGCGAAGGCTGCCGGGACAGTGAGAATCCGCGATAGTCGCGGAGAGCGAAATGGGCCGCTAGGCGGGCTTCAACGTCGACATCGCAAAGCGGGTATCAACCTCGTCACCTGAGGCGGCTATCAACCGCGTCGCCTGAGGCGGGTATCAACCTCGTCGCCTGAGGCGACGGCGACGGCGGCGTTCCTTGCGTTCTTTTCGCTCTTCGTCGGCGTCGCGCTGCGAAGTCTCGTCCTCGGAGTCTGGTTCCGAGTCGTCGGCCGACAGATCGACCGCCAGTTTCTCGTTTGCCGCCACCACGATCGGCTCGGCTTCGTCGGGTTCGGCAAGGGCCGCGTCGTGGAGGGCATTTCGATCTTGCGCGGCGAGCGGTGCGAGTAACAGCGGTTCGATTAAGGAATCGTCCGAGTCATCGTCGGAGGCGAAGGAAACAAACAGGGCCAGTGCCGGGGTGATCGATTCCGGTAAGGCTTCCAGACGGTTGCTGTTATTGGAGAAGACCGTGATCAGATCGTTTGTGTCGACGTCGCCATCGTTGTCAAAATCGCCATTGGTTTCGTTTTTGGTCAACGTCGTCGAGGAATCCGCGTCGTCGTGGCTGCCGGTCGTGTTGGAAAAAGTGAGCAGGATGTCGGTCACATCGACCGATCTGTTGCCGTCGATATCGCCGACAAGATTGCCGGTGTAGAAGACGACATCGCCACCATCGAGGTGGTTGCCGGTTGGCAGATCGGCTTCGCCGTCCCAGATGTAGTCTCGTTGTCGACCGGCGGCCGGAGTTTCGCCATCGAGAGCGCGGCCTTCCAGATCGACAATCGAGTCGTGGAGGACGACCTTGGCCCAAGTATCGACCACGGTGCCTTGGGCGAAGGTGATGGTCATCTTGTTGGTGCCTGAGCCAGTGATGCTTTGAATCGGGGCGACGCCGTCCACCGTTTCCAGGCCGTCGGCGAAGTTGACGCGCTGCACCTCGACATCTTGTGCGGAGAAGAGGACCGGGCGAGAGAATTCGATCTCCAGTGAAGTCAGGCCGTTCTTGCTGGAGGTGACATGGCTGACCATGCGATCGGCGATTCCGTTGGCCGTGATTCCGGTGACCGCCGGTGGCAAATCGATCGCCTCCAGGATGGCGGCGACATCGGCACCTTTGCCTGCCAGTGCGGGGTTGCCACTGAGGTCAAAGTGTTCCGGAGCGGCCCAATCGAGATTGGCGAAACCCATATCCGCGGCATTTCCCCAAAGAGTGAAATCGCCATAGAAGTCGCCGTTTTGATCGTAGGGGTTGCCTACCGCGTAGGCGCCGAAACCGGTTTGGTTCGGGACCAGTACCTGGTTGCCCCGGACGTCGAATCCGTTGGCATAATGCAGAACGGAATTGAGCCCGACTCCCTGGCCCGAGCCGTGGATGCCATAGAGTCCACCACCGACGATGTTGTCTTGGTAAATGAAGTTGTTTACCGCCGTGTTGAAATCGCCAAACTGCACATTGTTGCCACCGAGTCCGTCGTTGATGGCGCTGTCGCCAAAGAGGGCAGTGTTGTTGCGAATCGTGAGGTTGTCGATCGAGCCTCCCGCGGATTCGAGCGCGATGAACAGAGTGCTGTCGACATCGTAGGCCAGATTGTTCTCAAAGACGACGTTCGACAACGACTGCCTCGATGGGGAGAAGACCGCCAGCGAGCGCACATTGCGGATGATATTGCTGCGGATCACGATGTCGTCGATGGTCGTCTCACGAGGCGTGATGACGAACGCCACGCCGTTCTGTGAGTCGGACCAGAGGTTCTCGATCACGTTATGTTCCACGAGAATGTGCTTTCCGATCTTGAACTCCACCAGGTTCTTGATCGAATAATCGACGCCCGCATAGTCGGGATGACCCTCTCGCCAGGTGTTCGGTTTGCTGATCGAGTTGCCGCGGACGACGATATTCTCGGGATTGAATTCCTCGGAAATGCTCGGACCGAGACCTCCGAAAATGATGTTCTCTCCCGTGGCTTCGAGAAAGTTGTTCTCGATGACGTAGTTGCTCAGCCCCAACGGCGCCAAGAAAGCCTGGGCGTCATTTCCGGTTCGCTTGATGTTGGAGACGTGCGAGTTGGTCAGGTAGATGTTGGAACCGGCTGCGTTGACGGCGTGGGTAACCTGATTGTCTCCGGTGCCGTGGATATACGAGCGATCGATGACGAAATCGCGAGCGAAGTCTTCTACCGCGTCGGGGTAGGTGCCGTCGAAACCAATGATGATCAGATTGGCGGTGTGACTGGCCGTGGAGGTGACTTCCAGGCCTTCGAGTCGATAGTTGTGAGCGCCAAATTCCGCGCGGATCACGGGATCCGGATTCGGGGAGATGAGCTTCGGCATCAAGGCCGCATCCGCTTCTGAAACCCGACCGTCTGGCAGCGACTCGTGTGCCGAACCGCGAATCGTTATCCAGTCGTTGCCAATCTTATTGGGAAGCACGTAGTTTCCGTAGAACGTGGCGCCCGCTTCCAACTCGATCGTGTCGCCCGGTTGCGCGGCGTTGATGGCTGCCTGGAGCGATTCGCCCGCCGCCACGTAGTGGGTGGTACTGGTTTGAGCGAGCGGCGCGAGAGGGGCGCCAGGGTCGGAATCGCCTGAGACCTCGGCTTGGTGATCCATTATTGGATCGAGATCAGCACCGCTGGCGGTCAACAGCTGCCGCGATTCGAGTGTTTCGATGTGCAAGCTCAGATGGCGTTGCTTACTGGATGAGGCGCGGCGCCTCTTTCGACGAGGTCGTTTCAGAATATTCACGGATTTGCCCCAAGGTTGTCGTGTCATGGCGAGCTCTCCGCGGACAGGTCCTTCTCACTCACATCGACGAGAAACCAACGACCTGTCCCGGCAGACGGTGCGTCATGCCCTGACGGAAGCGATCGCAGCCAACGTCCTGATTCTCGAACGTATCGGCCCCCCAGCCTCGATCATCGCGCAGTCTCTGGCTAGGATGTTGTGCAGAAGAGTCGCTCTTCTCTTGGGCAACTTGCTATCAAGTTGCGGCCGACTAATCGAATACGACTTGCTCGTAGTATCGACCCGACGGCGTCCAAGTCTTCACTGCACAATCGCTATGCGCGACAAACATACCGCTGTCATCTGCAAACTTCCCAGCCAGCCCATAGTCTATCAATTGTCTGCGCAAAAGCCTAAGAAATTCCGAGAAAATTCGGCGAAGAGGCACATTTAAGCCCTAGCTCATTCTAGATCCCGCGCTGCTGCTGACGTTCTGGGGCCGAATTAACACAAATTAAACGGTACATATGAAGTATTTTCGATTCGTTCCCGCGTCGAAGGTCTTTTTCGGGCACGATCAACGATTGCGACGTTTGAGGGCGCGGAACCGCTTGAGACTGCGGAGCACCTCACGGCCACGAGGATTGAGTTGGGACGCCGCTTGCAGATGTTCCTCGGCCTCGCTGAGCCTTCCCGCGTCCATCAGCAGTTCGCCGAGATAGTTGCGCGCCAAGTAGTGCATGGGGTCGAGGCGGACAGCGTTTTCCAAATAGGGCAGGGCCTCGGCGGTTTGATCCAATTGTCGGAGGGCCATGCCAAGGTTGAAATGGGCGACTGACAAGTTCGGTTCGAATTGCACTGCCGAGCGGAAAGATTCCACTGCCTGCTCGAACTCCTGGGCGCCAACAAGCAATTCACCCATCAGGTTGTGGGCTCGAGCGTCTGCCGGTGCGAAACGCAAGAGCCGTTTAACGGGGCGCATGGCGAGCTGCGATTCGCCGAGTTTCTGCAGCGCCTCGGCATCCGAAAAGAGTGTCTTGCGATGCCGGTCGGCGATGATCCGATCGGACTGATCGTGAGGGATGGCTTGTCCAGGAACTGGGAACGAGCGGACAAATCGATCTCGCAAGGAAAGCGGAGCACTGGTTGCATCGCGAATTACATCGTCGATCGATAGTGGTCCTTTGTAGATAAACTGGAGTTGTCCTTCCGCGTCGATCAAAAAGCTTACCGGTAGTGTCAGGAGTTGATTCGACGGCACGGCACTGCTGTGCATGTGTTGAAGTAGGGCCAGCAGTCGCTCATTGGCATCTCCCACCGGGAAGGACGGATTCAGCCGGGCGAGAAGATTATTGGCAGCGGCAACGTCTTGTTCTTCGCCCCGCAGCGTATCGATGGAGATGGCCAGGATGGCGATGTTGGCCTCGCGCAGGTCGTCCGCTCGATTCTCAAGCTCGGTCAATTCGGCAAGGCAAGGGCGGCAGGCGCTGGACCAAAGGGTCAACAGAGTCGAAGTGCCCTCCCCGATGTTAGCGGATTGCTTCCGTCCATTCTTGTCGGAGTAGATGAGCGGCGGTACCTGTCGGGCGGTGATGAGCGGAATTCTAGAGATGAGCGCTGGCGCGAGTTTCTGAGGAGACGATTCTCGCAATCGCAGTTGTCGGGGCGCCTGGTCCAGGGCGAGCGCCTCTCCGCTTCCCTGGGTTAGTTGATAGCGTCCATTGGCGGAAAGCGAGCGGAACGTTTCTCTCTCGCCGCCTGGCCAATGCACGACGACCCGATCGACCTGTTCGGTCTGGCCCAGCCCAAAGTGCATCCATTTCGAGGACTGCGCCAGAAAGCCCTCTCCGGCACGCAGTGTCTTGATGCGTGGCAAGTTATCTTTTCCGAGGGTCACGACGGAGACTCTGGCCCCGATGGCGTCGCGGTTGACCGTCTTGCCGTTTCCCGCCAATCGCAGTGAAAGAAAACGATTTGTAGATGGACAATCGTTTCTGAAGAACCGTAGCCGAGGTGCGTTGCGGTTGGATATCCACAGATCGAGATCGCCGTCGTGATCCCAGTCGACGATGGCCACGGCGCGTCCGTCGTCGGCAACATCTAACCCGGTGGTGGCCGAGATGTCGGCAAAGCGGCCTGTCTGGTCGGATGATCCGGTATTGAGAAAGACGCAGTGTTTTTCTCGCCCGCTGAACGAACGGCCGCCGCCGAGCATGGTTCTAAACAGCCCGATGCGGCCCGAGGCGCTTGGGATCGGATCGTTCTTGTCGTTTCGTGACTGCGACACGACGTGTCGCCAAAAGAAACTTCACAGATCGCCGGTGTCTTCCGTCGTAATGTACCCATTGGCGACGACCAGATCCTCCCAGCCGTCGTTGTTGAGATCGACGAAGTTGGAACTCCAGGCCCAACGGCCCCGGGCGACACCGGCGAGAATACTGACATCTTGAAACGACTTTCCGTCGACGTTCTTGAGCAGGGTGTTTCCGCGAGCAAAACGCTGCAGGGCTTGACGCACTTCGGGTGTCGCGCTCTGCTTGAACTGCTCATGGTGGGCGATTCGACTTCCCGCGGCCGAGAACATGTTGGCAATGTAGAGATCGCGGAAGCCGTTGCGATCGAAATCGGCCCATGCGACCGACATGCCCGCGGCACGATCCTCGCTATTCGATACCCCGGCAATGTCGGTAAACGAGCCGGAGTCGTTGCGATAAAGCGCGTTTCGTCCGTGGTCGTTGGCGACATAGAGATCTTGGTCGCCGTCGTTGTCAAAGTCTTCCCAGGCGGCAGCGTAACTGAATCGATGGTTGTTCTCGTCCATTCCCGTTTCCGCGGTGACGTCGACAAAATTGCCTTGTCCATCGTTCTGGAACAGACTGTTGCGCCCACCGTTATTGGCGTCGTGAAAGATGAATCCCGCCGCGGCGCTGGGGATCAAATCGGGGGTATTCCGACTGTCCGCAGCTTCGTAGTAGACGCAAGCGTATAGATCGAGGTCTCCATCCTGATCGTAGTCCGCAGCACTTAGCGACATCACGTCGTCCGACATCGCCAAGACGGTCTGGAACTGAAAGCGCTCGCCGTTGTCATTTCGGGCTAGCAGAATTCCGCCGACGGTGGTCATCGCCAGGTCTTGGTCGCCATCGTTGTCCAGATCGATCAGAAGCGGGGCTCGGCAGTCATTCGCCCAATCGACACCCCAGGCCCGGCTGACGTCTTGCAACGTTCCGTCGGGGCGTTGGAGAAACAGACGATTGGGGAGACCTTCTTCTTGGCACAAGTAGAGATCGTCGAGGCCATCGCCATTGACGTCGCCAAGGGCTATTCCAGGCGTTCCCAAATTGTAGTGATAGTGGACGGCTTGCATGCGCTGCAGCCAGTGGTTCAAGCCCCGCGACAGCTGCTCGTGATATGCCGGGACCGCGCCGATAATCGAATCGGTGCAATCGACAAACAGGGGTCCGGGGGCATGGCGTGTCTCTGCCCGCTGGTAGGAGGTGAGGCGAATCGACTCGAATTGCGGGGCTGGCGATACGTGGTCGCCTTGCCAAGTGATAATCCAGGTGGCATGCACTTCTCGCATGCCCGTGGGGAGCTGACCCGAGAGGTGGAGCAGGGTTTCGGTTCGGAACAAGCCCGCTTCGACGTCGATGTCGATAATCTTGAATTCGCACTCGATGTCGCGCGCTTTTGAAAACGGCCGCGTCAGCGGCCGGAGTGCCTGCTCAAGACGGACCTGTTGTGGGGGCGACGCGCTGCGAAGTTGGACCGCAGGGGGGAGGCTGGCGGCCTGCTCAACGATGGTGACTTTGTCTTCATAGACCGTCTCCAGACCGGTGGGTGCTAAGGGATCGGCGGCAAACCGATCGCAGGCGAGTTTGCCCAGTTGCGAAGTGTCTGGTCGATTTGGTTGCATGATGAGTGCAGCCAGCCGATCGAGCTGCTTCTTGGCGTTGAGCACGATCGCTTCGCTCACCCATCCATCGTCGCCGGGACTGTCGAGCTTCTTGTCGAAGACCGGATCGGGTAGGGGAACGCGAACCGTCGTCGCGGGAGGGGTGAGCTTTTCGGTCCGCTGTGTGATCGACTCTTCGGCCGGCGATTGCGGCAAGTCGGACGCCGCCTGGCTATCGTTCGTTCGATCGCCGCGCCGCTCAACGACATTGGCGATGACGACACCCGCGGCGATCACAACAATCAACAGCAGGCCGAGAGACGTCTTGGACATCGCGGAGGAGGGGGTTCTGCCGAGAGGATAAGGTGGCGTTCCCCTATTAGTGTAACGCAATCTGCAGGTCAGGTACTACGCTTGCCGCGATCCGGATAAGCCCCTGAGCCGCTCTACACCAGATTGCCAACGCCCGGACCCCTAATGAAATATCCGAGCCTTGGGAAGCGCTTTGCGGAGGCTGCGAAATCCATTCTTGGAAACCTCGGTATCTTGCAGATTGAGGTAGGTCAGTTTTCGCATCTTCTTGAGGTGGGGGACACTCTTGTCGGTGATCTTGGTGCCAATGAGGACCAGCGACTCGAGGGACTTGATCTGGGAGATGGCTTCGAGTCCTTCGTCGGTGACGGGAGAGGCATGGACGGAGAGCGACTTGAGGAGAGATGGCTGTTGGAACTGTTTGAAGCCGATCCCGGTAATCTCGGTCGATGCCAGCGTGATCGATTCGAGCTGGGTGAGCTGCGCAAGAGGCCCTAGCAGCTCATCTCCATTGGGGGAGCGGGAGATAACCAGCTGCTTGAGTTCCGAGAGTTCCGCCAGAATGTCGATGACTTCTTCGTCGAGTTCGGTCCCGTCGATTTCCAGGTAGGTCAGATCGTCCAATTCCCGCAGAAGTTCGAGGTCGCTGGCGGACAACCGGGGCGTAGTAAAGCGGAAGGCGACCACGGGTCGGATCTCGTTGAATTCGACGATGTCGTCGCGAAATTCTTCCGTAATTTCTTCCGGAGAGGAATAGCTCACCATGGCGCCCGGCTTCTCGGGTTTCGCCGCTTGTCCGGCGATCTGCAGCATGGGTCCGATCGTGACACCTTCGTGTTCGACGACAATCGTCTCCGCCAGATCTTTTTGCTCGGGAGCGAATTGTGGAATTTCTTCCGGCACAACGAAATCGGGATCATCGCTACACCCGGTGAAGCAGCTCAGGGAGATCGAACAGCAGAGCGCAGCGATAGTTGGCAAGCTATTTGAGATGGTGGCGACTCGATTCGGCACTTCGATACCCACTTCCCTAGAAACAAATCAGGTTATTTCGTGCCGGGAGCCCATGGCGAAAGGATGAAGCGATCGGTTCCGCCCGAATCCCTCGCACATTTCGATAACGCTAGAAGGGACTCGCGTACCGGTAGTAGTCTTCGAAGCAAAGCGTGATGAACACGGTGGCCAACAAGCGTCCGGTTTCGTTCGATACCTGTGGTGACCCGATGTACCAGCTGCCGTACTTGTGGTCTTCTTCATCGAGATTTTGTTCGTCTTTGTAGTAGGGGATGATTTCCGCTTCCCAGCGGGTCCAATGATCACCGCCCATCAAACGCATGAAGTGGTGGGAGTAGGTGTGCCGATAGACGTCCGATCCAATTGGCCCGGAAGCTCCCCAGAGATTGTATTGGCCTTCGGCCGCCACCTGCATGGCTGCCGCTTCTGGTGGGACTCCCATGGCAAGACGCAGATAAGGGCCGACGTGGAAGCAAGCATTCCACATAGCTCCACCTAGGAAGGAATATCCGTACCTTGAAGCGTAAGTACCATGCACGTTGTCGGGAATGGAGTCATAGCTCATGTGATTCAGCCAGGTCTCCATGCCACCGAACGTGCTGTAACTCTTGTCGATTCCCTCGACATCGATGCCCAATTCTCGGGCCGTGATCATCGCTTGAATAAACCAAGCGGTGACGGTCATATCGGCGGAAGAACCACAGGGATATTTCCAGCCGCCTTGATATTGGTCTTGGCAACTGAGCGAAAACTTGATCGCTTGGTGCACGCTGGAGGTGAGTTCTGTTTGGTCGATACTCCCGAAGCCCGATTGTCGGCAGATTCCCAAAGCCTCGACGAGACCGAGTAGAGCCATTCCTTGAGGGTAACCTGTCTTCCAGCCTCTTTGCTGATCGATAAACAGGCCGTCCTTGGTCATGTTATCCATCAGAAACTGAATACCGGCCGCGACGCAGTCACCGTAGACATCGTGTTCCGGCCCGTAGCCAGCCCCCAGGAACGGAAGCACGGAAATGCCGGTGGCGGCCACCGTACTCTTGTCGTACGATCCTTTGCCCCCACAACGGCCATTGCACTGGTCCGGCGTGTCGAGCACATAGTCGCCACTGCCGAGGTGATGGTTGAAACTCCAGCTGCCGTCGGACAATTGATGCTTCGACAGCCAGCTGAATGCCCTGGCGACCGCTTCTTGAGTCTCTTCGTCGCCCTCGTATTCCTCGGAGTAATCTTTGCGGCATTCTCGACCATAGACGTCGCCTAGGTCGTCACAGCCATTCTCATAAGAGCTGAACGCGCACATCACGCGCATTGCATCGGCAATGACGATGCCGTTGGCGCTGTTGGAGAGCACGACGCGCACGTTGTCTGTCGTCACTTCGTACGAGCCAACCTTGAGCCAAAGCCGACCGTCGTCATCCAGGTCCGATCCGGAGTATTGGACCGACTGATTCATGGTGAGCGTGCCGAACTGGTGTTCGCCGTCGTACACCGTGACGGGGGTGTTGGTCGCCTGCCCCGAGGCGGGCGTGAAATGAGCCCACAGGTCGTACTGTCCGGTGCGGAGTCCTGAGAATTCGTAAGTGACGGTCTCGTTACCGGAACCGGCCGAGGCTTTTCGGTGCGATCCGCCGACCGCGTCTTCGTTGCCTTGCTCCGTAAAACCGGCTGTCGCGGTGGCGCTTCCATCGTCGACCGCGGGAGGCTCATGATCCTCGCATTGATCCGCATTGTAGGTGCGCTGCGCGCAGTCAACGCGGATGACATCTGCCACCACGTACCTTAGATCCACGGGATCAAAATCGTCGCCACCATCGGCGGAGATGACCACCTTCATCGTGGAACTGCTAATCAGGTGTTCTTCACCGATCTGCTGATAGACTCGAGTCCCGATACTGGAAGGGAAAGTCGAAGCAGCGCCTCCTTCGGGTCGTTGCGACTGATCGACCGTCTCGCTATAGATCTCCTCATCTCCGTCAAAGACGCGAATCGGCGTGCTGGTGCAATGCGATTTTTCCTGGCCCGTTTCATAATCGTTTTCACCGGGCCAGAAAGCCCACACCCGGTACTTGTTGCCGGGGTTAACGTTGAACGTATAGACCGCTTGTGTTCCGGGTGTTTGATAGCTGGGAGCGATGGAAGTATTGCCGTCGTTAAAAGCCATCCAGATTCGGTTACTCCCGTCGTGCCAGTCGCCTCGGCCGGACTGAGTCTCCTCGATCTTCCAGCCGAAAATTTCAATCACCACGGTATCGTTCGCCGAATCGTAGACCGTCTCAAAGCCAGAATCCTGGTTGTCGATGACCAACGGCTCCATGTTGTCTCGATCGCAAAGCGCCGGGTCCTCATTGCGATACTCGTTCGGGTCGACCTCTTCTTCCGGGGGTGGCGGATTGGTCGTCGGCTCGGAAGTATCCTCCTCCTCTTCGAGGCATTCGTCGAGCTCAAATTGTTTATCTTGGTGAGGTCGCCAGAATTGCTTGTAGAGATCGCAGTCGCGAGGGTCGATGTCTTCCGGCCGATAGGTCTTCACGGCGCCGGTATGCAACAAGGTGTTGATGCCTTCCAGATGCCGCGCCGCATAGAGTCCCGCATCGGCGGTCCAGTCGTCTTGATCGGCGGCCTCCCTGACCACCAGGTTCGCTTCGGTCTGCCGATAATCGAGCATCACGATCCGACTGCCGTCCCGGTCATCAAAACGATGCACTCGGTTGTTCATCGCGTAGCTGGCCGACTGTTCTGTTTCAATATCATCGGGGCAGAGCAGAACGTCCCCTTTGGCGCCAACGTAATTGGCAACCACCGTGGTCCAATTGTTCGAGAGGATCTGTTCGCCATCGCCTTGGGCGCGCCGTCTAGCGACGTCGATTTGCTTGAGTCGATTTGCGCATTCCGTTTGACGCCGACGTGCCATGGTGTTACTGACCGTGGGGATCAACAGCGCCAAGAGGATGATGACGATAGCAATCACCACCATCAATTCGACCAGCGTGAAACCGCGACTTGACTTCCCTCGAACGACAAACTGAGACATGGCTGTTTCTCGATTTCTATCGGCGGAATTCTCTCAATGTGCCCCGTCCTAGTTATCCGCTTGTAGCGGCATTTCGCCCTCTTAGTATAGAGACTGAATGCGATGAATTGCGACCGGAAAACGAGCCCGGTGGAAAGCATGACGCGGACGGAAACGGATCGTTCCTGGCAGAGTGCGCTGGGGACGATTGGAGTTGGGAAGTTCGATCTTGGTGGGCAACGGCGACGAATCTGGGGCTAAAAGTCGACCGAACTGCGAAGATCGAGAGCCACCATGGGCGAGCAAATTTCAGCATGTGCGTCGAGAATTGGAGAATTCGCCCTGGAGTCTGGCCCGACGTACCGTTGCTTCAACACCAATGTCCCCTATTAGACTGGTTTCGGCGTCTCAGATCAACCCGCTCACCAAAAAATTGGAAATCCAAATTTTCCGGCATTCTAGGACGATCTTAACTATCAGATCGGTCGGCTAAGGCTGCCGATTGGTGCCTGTCCCAGCGGAGGTCCGCCTGCGATTGCCCGCCAGATCGCGTTATCGGCAAACCGGGGTGAGGGGGCTAGCTCGGAGGAAAAACTCGACAGAGCAGGGCGGACCAGAGTGTGCCGCCCCGGCACACGAGGTCGGCCTACGTCAGGCTAGTGAGGATTGGAAGGCATGATGTCCCAGGCCTTGATAACGTTGGCTCGACTGGCGGTTCCCGTCGAGAATAACTTGATGCCCATGCTATCGCCTCGCGCAGGGTAGATGCGGCGCATCACCGCCTGACGATCGTTGGCGAACACCTCGATGATGGACTTGTCGACGAAGACCCGTAGCCGCAGCGGCTCATCGTCGGCCAACTCGAGCGGACCGGCCTCGATGCTCTTGGGGCCTTCCTCCGTGCTCGACTTGCGCGTGTCGATTTTCAACTTCTTTTCCGCCGAGTCGTAGAAGATGATCGTTTCTTCTTCGCCCTCGGGTGAACAGCGGACCTTCACGCCAAACTGCTGGGCTTTCGTGGGTTCGAACTCCAGCAACAGTTCGAGGCTGTCTCCTTGCCATGGCAGCGGCACCTCCGAGTCGGCGGCAATCGTCAGGCTGTCAGCCTGCTGGGGGTTGTAGCGCAGCAGCTCCAACTCCTGGGGAACTTGCATTAACAATTGCCCCGCCTCGTCCAACGATAAGACTCGCGGCAGGCTCATCGTGCCGGACCAGCCTTCCTTGTCACGTATCTTGAAATCGCCGCGGTCTTTAGCCCAGGCCCACATGATGCGGCGATTCTTGTCATCCAGCAGACTCTCGGGGGCAAAGAAGGCATTGTCGACCCAGCTCATTTGCTGGTGAGACGTGGGATGAAATTGTTCATCCTTCCAATCCCCCAGGTAATAACGCGCGCCGAGTCGGTGGCTAATGCAGAGCAACATGTGGCGGTCGCCGATCTTGAAGAGGTCGGCGCACGACACGTCTTCGTCGAGTGCGACGCCCTCGGCGGCATTTGCCAGTAAGTCGCCCGTATAGGTCCATGGCCCGGCCAGCGACGAACTCTTGGCAATGGCGGGACGATTGCCGCCGAAGATGGCGTAGTAGGTATCACCTTCGAGCCAACCGAAGGGGTCCCAGGAGCGGTACTTGCCGTGGTGCGGATCGCCTTCCTTGGTCGAGGGCGTGATCGGATTGCTGGCGAGCTTTTTCCATTCGTTGAGTTGGTCATCTTGGGCCACCGCCATGGCGTTGCCTTGATTGACCTGGTGGTAGCACATCGTCGGAACACCATCCTTGTTCACAAAACAGTTGCCGCTGAACATGCCTGTGACCAGCCGCGTCGGATGATGACGCCAGTGAAACAGATCGGTGCTGGAGACATGTCCCCAGTTATGTCCCCGCTCGTCCTGGAAGATATAGAATAAGTGGTAACGTCCCTTCCAGAAGATGGCGCCGTTGGGATCGAACGGCATGCCGGTCCCCTCGGGAATCACAAAGTGATAGCCGGGACGATGCGGATCGCGGAGCAGTTTCTCGCGGACCTCTCGGGCGATTGCCGCGGCCTGTTTGTCGGAGATTTCATCTTCAGCGCGACAGGCGGACTCGCCAAACGGGAGGAACGTCAGTACCAGCAGGGCAACAAGTGCGAATGGGGTGGCGGTCGACGGCCGGCGGTTTCTCATCGGGATTACTCCTGCGGGGCCAATGATGTTGGCGGTTGTGCTCGTGGATTGCAATTCATCCAACCGACGCGCGACGGACTCGATTCGATGTCTGCCGATCTTCGGTCAGCGGCGGAGGCCCGTCAAGTAATCAGAGACCAAATTCCGATGTCCTCGTGGCGGAGGTGCCGAACGTATCGACGACGGTCAAGGCAGGCATCGCCCGGTTGAGGGAGATTGGCGACCTGCGAGGGAGATCTTTCCGGAATCGGTCCGAATAGGAAGGGACTCATGGACGGGAACTCGCCCATACTCGACCGACGATTGAAGGATGGCGCCCAAGTGATCATAATCCAAGCCTGCGAGATTCTTCGTTTCGAAATTTCAGGTCAGCAATCGAGGTAATTCTATGCCGCGCCACCGTGACTCGACTCGGCGTGATTTTCTGAAGACGGCCGGCGCCGCGATGGCGGCTCCCTACGTCCTGACATCCAACGCGCTGGGTGCCGGCGACGTTCCGCCCGCCAGCGATCGTATCGTGGTGGCCGGAATCGGCATCGGAAATATGGGGAGCGGCGATCAAGTCGCTTTTCTGCGGCGCCCCGACGTTCAGTATGTCGCCGCCTGCGATGTCAGGAAACGCACGCTCGACGCCGCGAAACGCAAGGTGGACGCCCACTATGGCAACAGCGACTGTCAGGCCTATGGCGACTATCGCGAAATACTCAGCCGCTCGGATATCGATGCCGTGCATGTGGCAACGCCCGACCATTGGCACGCGATCATGGTCACCCAGGCGTGCCAGAGCGGCAAGGATGTCTATTGTCAGAAGCCCGAAACGCTGACGCTACGTGAGGGGCCGATGATGATCGACGCGGCCCGACGCTACGCCCGCGTCGTTTCGGGAGGTAGTCAGCGGGTGCTGGAAGACTATCGCCGCATTGTCGACCCCTGCTGGAGCGGTCGACTCGGCACGATTACCGATATCAATGTGATCCGCTTGAATCCTTCCAAGCGTTGCAATCTGCCGGCCCAGCCGGCGCCGGACGATATTGATTGGGAGATGTGGTTGGGGCCCGCGCCATGGGCTCCCTACAACGCGGCCCGTTGCGATGGCAACTATTCGACCGAGGCCAATAGTTGGCGTTCGTACGATGACTATTCCGGCGGCGCGATTACCGATTGGGGCGCTCATCACTTTGGCGGCGCGACCTTCGCCGTCGATGTGCGCGAGTTGCAGCCGACTGAAGTTGTCTATGGCAACGGTCAGAAAGGACCGTACTTAACTTTCAAGTATCCCAACGGACTGCGTTTCCATCACAACCATCCTGAGATGGCCCACCTGCAGGTGATTGGCGATAACAACCCGCGACCAGCCAAGGCAGTGCCGCGTTACAAAGGGCAGGGGGGTATTTACGGAGATTTCATCGAGTGTGTGAAGACTCGCGAGAGACCATTTCGGGATATCGAGTTGGCGGTCAACACGATGGTCGTTTGTCATCTCGGCACGGCCGCTTACCGTTTGCAGCGTTCGCTGAAGTGGGACCGCGCCAAGCAGGAGTTTGTCGGCGACGCTGAAGCCAACCGCCTGCGCGATCGCGCACGTCGCGAGCCGTGGGTTCTGTAGTTTGCTTTCCGATTCCAGAGCGGCGGACTAGATAGCGCCCGCTCCGGCAGTTTCAAAACTAACAAGAGAGTTCGACATGTTGGATCAAGCCTTCGCTGCCCTGGAGACTTTCGACTGGGGTGACGACCCGAAGTTGCTGCAAGCGATCGATCAAGCGGTGGTCGAGACCCAGGGTGACGCCGCGGCTCGCGAGCAGTTGGAGCGACGCCTGGCGGCCGCGCTGGAGGGAGATACCTCGCGCGACGCGAAGGATTACGTCTGTCGCCAGTTGATGCTGATTGGCACGGCGACTTCCGTGCCGGCGCTGGCCAAATTGCTCGCCAACGCGGAAACTTCGCACATGGCACGCTTCGCGCTGCAACAACAGCCGGTGCCCGAGGCGGCGGCGGCGCTGCGCGATGCCCTCGGTTCGTTATCGGATGACCAGCTGGTTGGCGTGATCGGTTCGCTCGGTGCCCGACGAGATGTGGCGAGCGTGGATACTCTGGCTCGACTCCTGGCAGGCCATGAAGATAAGGTCTCCGCAGAGGTTTCTCGTGCCGCGGCCAAAGCGCTCGGTTCGATTGGCACCGTCGAGGCCGTCGAGGTGCTCCAGAAAAACAGCACTTCACGAGTCACGGCGGCGGCCGTCACCGACGCCTTGCTCTCGGCCGCCGAAGCTTTGCTCAGCGACGGCGACCGGACCGCGGCCCTGGCGGTTTACACCGAACTTGAAGCGACCGACGGCCCCCAGCACATCCGCCTGGCGGCGCTGCGTGGCAAATTGATGTGCCAGGGAGCCGACTCGTAGCAGCTGGGAGCTGTTGTTCCAGAGGGCCCTGCGTCCCATTTCACACAATCCATCTTCTCTAGAGGAATCATCAACGTGAGTATTGTCCGATCCAGTGTGTGGCCGGTGAGCTGTCTCTTGCTAATTTTCCTGGCTACCGCTGCGCCGGCGGCCGAACGAGCGAACGATGCCCTGGTCGGCGAAGTCCTCGAGTTGCTCAGTAGCAGCGATCACGATGTCCGTGGTCTGGCGCTGGAACAAGTTCGCTATTACACACCAGGAGAGGCGGTTACCAAACGCTTCGCCGCCGAACTGCCTCGGCTGGATGCGGATGCACAGGTCGGGCTGCTTCGTGCTCTGGCCGATCGTGGAGATCGAACCGCGCATGCGGAGGTCCTGGCGCTGAGTCTCACCGCGACAAGTGAATCGGTCGAAGCCGCGGCCATCGGGGCGCTGAGCCGTCTTGGCGAGAGGTCGGATGTTCCGCTGCTCGTCAATCGCCTCTCCTCGAAGTCAAAGCCGGTTCAGGCGGCCGCCCGACGGGGACTGGTCGATTTGCAGGGAGAGGGAGTCTCGCAGGCAATTGCCGAGCGGATGACACAAGCCGAGCCCTCGGTGCGGGTGATGTTGATTTACGTCCTCTCCGATCGTCGGGCTGAGGATACGATTCCTCAACTGTTGCTGGCTGCCAAAGCGGAAGATCGTTCGGTGCGGGAGGCCGCCATGGTGGCTTTGGCCTGGATTGCCGCTCCCAAGTGGGTTCCCGAAATGGTTCCCGCCCTGTTCGCCAGCGAAGATAAACAGGAACGCGCGGCGGCTGAAAAAGCGATCATGAAAGTCTGCGCACGTGTTGCCAATCCGGACGACCGAGCGAAACCGTTGATTGACGCCATGGCGAAGCTGCCAGGGGATGAACGGTTGGCCTTGCTCTCCACCATGGGGCGTGTCGGGGGCGCGGCCGCGCTCGAGGAGATCGAAAAGGCGATCGCTTCGGATGACGCCAAACTACACGAGTTGGGCTTGAAAGCACTAAGCAATTGGCCTGACGCTTCGATCGCGCCCCGCTACGTCGAGTTGGTGGCCTCTGAAGAACTGCCCGCCAATCGGTTGTTGGCCTTACGCGCGTTGATTCGCGTGGCGCCACTTCGTGACCGGCGTACTCACGCGGAGCGACTCCAACTGCTCCAGCAGGCGATGGAGTTGAGCAGCCGCGACCAGGAGCGCAATCTCGTGCTCGATCGAGCCCGCGCGGTGCGCACGCTGGAAACCCTCCAGTTCATCGCGCCGTACATGGAACAGCCGGAGCTGGCCGAACAAGCCTGTCTGAGCGTCGTCGAGCTGGCCCATCATCGCAATCTTCGTGAGCCGAACAAGGCGGAGTTTCACAAGGCGCTTGATAAGGTGATTGCCACCAGCCAGGATGAAGTCGTGGTGGATCGTGCCCAGCGTTACAAGAACGATAAGACCTGGGTGCGACCGCGCTAGCTGAGAAAATCTGCTGCCAGGTGAGGCGGCGCGGAAGCGATCGCTTTAGTTTGGGGTCGCCCGATGGTCGCCTCCCTGTCGACCGGGGCGAATCAGACTTCTGTCTGAATCGGCACCGTCACGCGGATGATTGTGCCTCGGCCCGGGGCGCTGACGATTTCGGCTTCTCCGCCATACAGGCGAGCCCGCTCGCGCATGCCGCGTATGCCAAATCGATCGAACGTGACCGCATTGGGGTCGAAGCCGACTCCATGGTCACGGATGACGATTTCAAGACGATCGCCGAGTTGTCTCATCTGCACGGCGGCATGATCGGTTTGGGCGTGTCGTCGGACATTGTTAATCGCTTCCTGGACGATCCGAAAGATGACTCCCTCAAGTCGGGGTTCCAGACGGTCGAATTGCACTTCATGGTTGAAGGCGACGACGAGCTCTCCGCCCGCCTTCTCCTCGGCGAGGAGATGACGAATGGCCTCGACAACTCCCGACTCATCGAGCACCAAGGGTCGCATATCGAGGATCAGACGGCGGCCTTCCGAGATCGCTTTCTCCAGGAGAGCTCCAGCTCGGGTGGCGGTCTGTTCGTTGGTGGTTGGATCGGCGGTGCTCTCAATGCACTGCACCAGCATGTGCGCTCCCACAACATCTTGGACGAAACCGTCATGGATGTCGTGAGCGACCATACGGCGTTCCCCTTCTTGGAGGTCGATCAGCCGGCGGAGTAGCTTCTGCTCTTCCTGCAAGGCTTGTTCGTTCTGGACTTTTTCGTGGATGCTGGTACGCAGCACGGAAATCACCGAAGTCGACGCGATTCCGATGGTCACCAGGACCAGGAGAATTCCGATCCAGGTCAGTCGGGCGCGAAGAATGGCCGATGCCCAGTCATCCGCTGGGAAATCGACCCCCAGCACCGCCTCGACCTCTCCCCTCTCGTTGTACATGGGGACCATCGCCGTGACCCAGGTGCCCCAACGATCGGTATAAGGACTGTCGTCGAAACAAGCCTCACCCGCATGGGCTCGATCGATAAACTCACTCTCCTCCGTCCAGATTTCACCGATCTCGGTACGCGATTCCCGATCGCCGACGTATTGCCCGTCGCGATCGTAGTCGGTCTCCGAGTCGACAATCAGTTGATTTCCATCGTCATGATGACGAAATGTATAGATGTCCGCGACGGTTTGATTGATATCCAACCAGCGGCGCTGCTTCTCGATCATCCTTATGTAGAGATCGTAGAGAGGTTCACCTTCCTTGATGCCTAGCTCAATCTTGGCATGCCCCATTTCCTGAAGTTCTTCGGCATAAGTGGGAGCCAAGCCTTCGATTTGTATTCTTAGACGATCGCGCTCGCGATTTCCGGAGAACTCGACCAGGAACCAACCGGTCATGAAGACGACCACAAGGAAAAGCAGTATATGTTGATGCGCTTGGTGCTGGCCATCTTGGCGACGCAGCCACACCAACATCACCGCGGCGGCGATCGTGGAGACGAGTACAAAGGCCACGTAATCGAGTGAGAAGCGTAGGACAAACTCATTCATGAGCGTGTTTCCGACGGAGAGACTGCCAGCACCGCTGCATTATACAAGTGGTCAGGATGATTGCGCCCTCAATTGGCAAAAATGATGTTGAAGAGCAGGGGCGCTGTTTAGTGACCTGGGCCGGGTCAGATGGCTTGCAGATTCTGCCGGGCGGAGGGTTCCGCCGGCGATCAAACAGGGGCGCATGCCGGACTCCCGTTCGGACCTTGATGGCTCAGCGAGTTCGGAGCGAGCGCTGGCTTCACGCTTCAACTGACGATCGGTTGGGGGTTCCGATCTGCTTCCCCGTGGACTCGCTCACAACGGTCGTGGCCGAGGCCCGCTGGCTTGAGGTGTCGCGAGCGATATGCTCCGCAGTTTCGCGGTCTCGACCGTCCTTCAGGTAGGACTAATCATTGCGCCGTTCGTAGTGATCGTAGGGCACCAGGCACTTAGAAATGGGTCTCCGAGTCGTGTTGTTTGCCTCGGGAAGAGTGGCTAACTAACGTAGTTTTGAGGGGAGAAAAGGAGCTCTTGATTGGGCGTAAGGAGGGTGTTCGTTTGTGCATTTCTTTGTTGTCAGGTGTAGGTAGCGCGGACTACAAACTGATCGCGAGGTTGTTGCGACCATGGCTTGTAAAAAGTCTCTACGAATTTTCTTTGCCGTAGCCTTCTTGTTCGCTACGACGGCCCTCTGTGCCTCTTGGTTCTGGCCCCCTTTGATCGAGAATCTTGGCGTCGAATGGAACGGCGCCGACGACGCTGCTGCTTCGTCTCAAGGTCGACTTTCTTCCCTGCTCGCCACGTCTCTGCAGCAAAAGAAGAAAGATGAGAGAGCCCAGCTGCTCGATCCGAATCAGGACGGCTGGGAGACGGAAGCCTTCTCCGATCAGGCCACGAGTCTGTTGAAGAGCATCGGGAAGCTGCTTGGCCATCCCGAGAAGTTGGATGAGGAGAAGCTCTCGAGTATGGTGCTCGACGACTTCGTGTCCGAGCCTTTGCGGCCCGACGAGCTGACGACCGTGTTTGAAGGTCAGGCGATGACCGTTCGTCGACAAGAAGCCAGGGACGAGTCGAGTGACGACGACCGGCGTTTCCATGGGGCCGCCGGACTGGCGACCGCTTTACAAGAGTTAATTGCCGCTCTCGATCCCACCTCAGAAACGCGCGCGGCCTTCAAAGTATTCAACGTGGAACTTTCGGAGGGCGAGGCGACCACCCGCGTCTACTTTCAAGCGAGCGCGGAGACGAGCCAAGGACACGCGCAACAGAACGCCACTTGGGATTGTCGCTGGGCCTTGCCCGAGGGAGACGCGGCTCCCCGGCTGCGGAGTCTGACGGTCCAAGACTACGAGGAGACCTTGTTGAAGAAAGGTCAGCCCGGCTCTCTGTTCGAGGACTGCACTGCGGCTGTTCTTGAGGCAGAACCGAGCTATCAACAGCAACTGCTATATGGTGTGCACGACTGGGGAGGCGTGATCGACCGAACCCTCGGTATTCGTCTGCGTGGCTATCATGGGATCGCCGTGGCCGACGTGAATGGAGACGATCTGGAGGATATCTATGTTTGCGAGCCGGGTGGGCTTCCCAATCGCTTGTATCTTCAGACGGCGGATGGAAGACTTCGTGACGTCTCAGAGAGCGCTGGAGTCGATTTTCTTGATCCCTGTAGTAGCGCACTGTTCGTCGACCTCGACAACGACGGAGATCAGGATATGGTGATCGCCTCGGTCACCGCCATCACCATTTTGTCCAACGACGGAGAGGCTCGGTTTACGGTTCGCACGCGACTAAACGGCGGCGAGGCGTTTCAGCCGACCGCCATCGACTACGATGCTGACGGAGATCTGGACCTCTACATCAGCATGTATGAACCGTTCGGACATGAAGAAGGTGTCATCGCCGGCGCCCCGATCGCCATCCCTTATCACGACGCCAACAACGGAAAACCGAACACGTTCTATCGCAACGACGGCAACTGGCAGTTCACGGACGTCACCCGGGAAGTCGGACTCGACGACAACAATAGCAAGTTCTCGTTGGCGGCCACCTGGAGTGATTACGATCTCGATGGCGATTTCGATCTGCACGTCGCCAACGACTTTGGACGCAACAATCTGTACCGCTACGACAGCCAGACCGGTAAGTTCCAAGATGTCGCCGGGGAAGCGGGCGTGGAAGACATGAGCACCGGCATGTCGGTAAGTCTGGGCGATTACAACCGAGACGGACGGCCCGATCTGTACGTATCGAATATGTGGTCATCCGCGGGCAACCGCATCACCTATCAGCGCCAGTTTCGCGGCGATAAGTCGGCCACGGTCAAAGGGCAGTTCCAGTATTTGGCGCGGGGAAACTCGCTGTTCGAGAATTCCGGAGACGGCACGTTTCGTGATGTCAGTCTTCCGACGGGTGTCGGCATGGGACGCTGGGCCTGGGGCTCTATCTTCGCCGACATCAATAACGACGGCTGGGAAGACTTGCTCGTGGCCAACGGATACATCACCGGCACGCAGAAGAATGACTTGTGAAGTTTCTTCTGGCGACAGGTCCTGTCGCGTACGCCCGAAACGGCCGCCGATCTGCACTCACTGACCGATCTTTCAGAGGCGTTGGCCGGACTCTCGCTGCTGACTCGCATGGGTGAATCGTTCAGCGGCCGAGAGCGGAACTGTACCTACTTGAACCTCGGGCGAGATGCGCAACGCTTTGCCAACGTTTCGGCCGTCTCCGGCTTCGACTATCCGGACGATGCGCGGGCCGTCGCGCTGGTCGACTGGGACCACGATGGAAATCTCGACACCTGGCTAACCAATCGCTCGGCTCCCCGCATTCGACTGTTGCGTAACGCCAGCGACACGGAGAATCATTTTGTTGCTGTGAAGCTGGAAGGTCGCAGCTGCAATCGCGACGCGATTGGAGCGACCGTCGAGGTGGTTCTCGAGCCCGCGACAGCGGACCAAGAGGCGGTCGCCGATCGCGCCGAGGGAGACCCGGCGCTGAGGATGGTGAAGTCGCTCCGCGCCGGACAGGGATTTGTGAGCCAATCGAGCAAGTGGATTCACTTTGGCCTGGGGTCCGCCGAGAAGATTGAGAAGTTGGTTGTCCGCTGGCCCGGTGGCGATTCAGAAGAATTTGGCGGTGCCAACGTCAACGGCTGGTATCGGCTTACCCAAGGCACCGGCCAGGCCGAGCGTTGGACACCGCCCGCGCGAAGTCTCCAGCTACAGCCGCGACAACAGAAAGTCCCGGAAAGCTCCAGCCAGACGCGATCCGTACTCGCCCATCGGCCACCCTTGCCACGGTTGGACTATACGACGCGCGATGGTCACTCGGCCTTGCTGGGCGAGCCTCGCCAGAAGCCGATACTGGTGAACCTGTGGGCCAGCAGTTGCTCGGCTTGCCTGGCCGAACTCAAGGAATTTGCGGCCAAGCAGCAGCCGATTCGTGAAGCGGGATTGGACGTGCTGGCGCTGAGCGTCGACGGACTCGGCGAGGAAGACGCGGATGACGTGGCCGAAGGGGGGGACGATCCGCAGGCTGTCTTTGCCGCCTTGGACCGCCTGGAATATCCGTTCGACTCGGGAACGGCCAACACGGAGCTGGTCGACAAGTTGCAACTGTCGATGGATCAGTTGTACGTTCGCGATCTTCCACCCGCGGTGCCTCTCTCTTTGCTGCTGGACGAACAGGGGAGAATTGCTGTCATTTATCGCGGCAAGGTTGGTGTCGACCAGATCCTCGCCGACGCCAAGCAAATGGCGCTGGCGAGAGGATCCAAGGGGAGTTTGGTCATGCGCGATGCGGCGGTGCCCCTGCCGGGTAGTTGGATTCTGGCAAAATACCGCGAAGACAGTCACATGTCGCAGATCGCCTTTGCCCTGGCTTCTCGCGGCTACAAGGACGACTCGATCGACTACCTGGAGCGCAACCTGACGACGGCCCAGAACGACCCTCGCTACTTGCATACTCTGGTTGCCGTCGGCAACGCCTTGCTGGCTAAGCAGGAGTTTTTCCGAGCGGAGTCAAAGTTTCGCGAGGCGCTGGAGACGGATTCAAAGGACATCGACGCGATCGCGGGCCTCGGTCGCGCTCTGGCGGCCCAGGGCAAGCATAGCGAAGCGATTCCGTTATACCGGGCGCTCGTGAAAGAGAGGCCGGATGATGTGGGTGGCCTGGTGAGTCTCGGCGTCTTATTTCAATCGATAGATCAGCACGAGGAGGCGATTCCATTCTTCAAACAGGCTCTCGACATCGATCCGAAACATAGCGGCGCGAATCTCTTTCTCGGCAAGTTTTTCAGGCACAGCAACCAGACTGACGAGGCGATTGAACATCTTCAGGTGGCGCTCCGGAGCCAGCCGGAGTCG